>Ga0315282_10001465_pt1 | contig 44337 bp, 41 predicted proteins | sample YL17G07_20_MG_FD_203693 | JGI IMG/M metagenome (GOLD analysis project Ga0315282, IMG submission 203693) | Sediment microbial communities from Yellowstone Lake, YNP, Wyoming, USA - YL17G07_20 | ecosystem: Environmental > Aquatic > Freshwater > Lake > Sediment | place: USA: Wyoming | collected... | reverse complement strand
CCCGCAGGCTGGACATTTCGGATTTGGTTTGGGGTTCATTCATATCACCTCTCCTGTTTTTCATAACCACCGCCCCAAACCCAGCCAATCTAAAGACAACCTATACCCTTAAAATGACGCGGAACCTGAGTTGTTCAACTTTTTATGTACAGGAAGCTAGGTTTATTTGTGTAGGACGTGATGAAAAAAATTACAGAGCGGCATGGCTCCCATAATAGGGAAAAAAGACAGCTTGAGTTCAAACATTCATTGGCAGCGCTGGCAGCCTGTCTTTTGGTATTTTCCTTAACGCTTGGGTTGGTTCAGGCGGATCACATGCAGGGGACAGTGTCTGCGCCGGTCCCCGCCCCGATCCAAATCTCGCCCTCAAACGGCGGAACCTCAACCAGTCGCGCCCCGACGTTCACCTGGGAGAACATCCGCCCCGCAGACGATTACCAACTCCAAGTAGACGATGACTCAAGTTTCTCCTCACCGGCGATAGACACCACCGTCACAAACAAGTGGTATTCCCCTCCCACCCCGATCGCAGACAGCACGGTGTACTACTGGCGGCTGAAGATGTCGAGGAACAACTTTTCCTCCGATTGGTCGGATGTTTGGTCGTTCAGCGTCAGTGAAAATCTGATAAAAACACTGGAGAACCAAATGGCGGAGCTGAACATTCAGGTGGAAGGGGCGAGCCAGCTGTTTGAGAACGCCATTTCAAAAGGGGACATTGGCGCGTACATAAACATTCAGTCAATAAATGGAGCCGTTGAAAACAAGAAAGAATTCCAGCAGGGAATGGAAACAGAAGTCAAAGTAACACCCGGCGAAGAAGTTGAAATCACAGTAACATCCACGGCCGAGAACGGAAAAACAGTCATAGTGAACATGGACAACGCAACGATACCCGCCTCTGGGGCTTCTGGGCTTGTGGTTCTTTACGACGGCGCGAATGTCCAGCTCGCTGACAGCTATGAAGACGTGCTCGATCCTTCCAATGAAAGTGTTCCCGAGTACCTGGTGGTGCTTGGCGGGAAGGGGGCCCAAGTCCTTGTTTCAATCCCGACGTTTTCAACACACACAATCACGATAACCATTGCTCAACCCACATCAATGTTGATTTACATCGTTATTGGTGGTATTTTAGCGGTGGTTTTGCTCGCTGTAGCTTGGAAACTTGCGTTGCGAAGGAAGGTTCAAGCACCCGCGCCTCCTTTGCCAGTTCTGGCGCCACCTCCGCCAGTCCCACCAAGCCAAAAGTCTCAAGGATAGGGGATTCCAGTCATTTTGGGGACAAAACGAGGCTAATCGTATACAACGCGCGGGAGTGCGATCCCAAAAAGTGCACAGGGGAACGCCTTCACAGGTTCGGAAAAGTTGAGATGGTTTACAGTCCGCTGGCGCTCCCTTCGGGTTCCGTTCTGCTTGACCCTTTTGCGGAGAAGGCCCTGTCGCAAGAAGATTTCAGTGCAGCAAAGGCGCGAGGTCTGGTGGCCCTCGACTGCTCATGGAAAAAATTCAAGCAAATATCTGGTCTGAAAAAAAGGCATGTTTACAGAGCCCTGCCTTACCTCATTGCTGCCAATCCCACCTATTACGGGCGACCAACCACCCTCAGCACGGCGGAGGCGCTTGCGGCGGCGCTTTTCATCTTTGGGGAAAAAGGTCTCGCGACGGACATCCTCGGCGTTTTCAAGTGGGGCCCGGAATTTCTTGAGCTCAACAGGGAACCCCTCGAGGCGTACGCCGGAGCTTCGGACAGTGAGGAGGTGGTAGCCATCCAGTCGCAGTTCATGCCGCCAGAAAAATCCCCACAAAAAAAGACTTAAACCGCCCGAGCCAAGTCAAAGTGGTGCAAAATGAAACGAAGCGAAGAAAGGATGCCTGCAACCGGTGCCGGGTTGATCCGTTACTTCGAGGAGGAGGGGAAGGGGATAAAGATCTCTCCCAAAAAGACGGTGATTTTTATAGCAGCAGTCATCGTCTTTGAAATATTCCTCAGACTCTACGGCACTTCAATTTTAGGATTTTAGAATTTCTTTGCCAGCAGATCAAGCCGTCTTATTCTCTCCGCAGTTGGTGGGTGGTCAGAGAGAAGACTCAACATGCTGGCGCCGCGGAAAGGATTCACTATGAACATCTGGGACGTGGATGGGTTTCCTCCCTGCATGCGCTTGTTTGCCGCCGCCGTCTCAAGCTTCTTCAAGGCGCTTGCCAACGCCTGCGGCTTGTGAGAGATCATTGCTCCGCCCTCATCGGCCCCGTACTCTCGTCCTCTTGAGATGGAGAGCCTGACAAGCATAGCTGCAAAGGGCACCAGCACGATTGCAAGTATTGCCAGCAATCCGGCGCCGCTATCTCTGTCCCTTCTGCCGCCGGAGAAATACACGGAGTAGGCCATGAAGGATATGACCGTGCCGACTATCGCCCCCATGGTGGCTATGAGCATGTCACGGTTCTTCACGTGAGTGAGCTCGTGGCCTATCACGCCTTCGAGTTCATCATCATCAAGCAGTTGCATTGCCCCGTCTGTCACTGCCACTACCGCGTGTGAAGGGGACCGGCCGGTGGCAAAGGCGTTTGGGGTCTCGATTGGAATGGTGGCTACCTTAGGCTTTGGTATGTGAGCAATCGTTGCCAAGCGGGAAACTATGGCGTGAAGCTTCGGCTGCTCCACCTCGCTGACCATCTTCGCGTGGTAGATCCTCAAAACCCACCTGTCGGCGAACCAGTACATGGCCATGTTCATAACTGTCGCCAATATCAAGGAGAACCCTAGAGAGTAGATGATCGGGACACCAGTGAGGTACCCGACTGCAAACCCCACAAGCATCAGCATCGCGGTGAGCGTGCCCATCAACAAAGCTGTCCGCAACATTCCGCCCATTTTAATCATTTACCTGTATGGCACATTTTGAGTTAAAAGGATTTGGTATGAAGCTTTGCAACCGCGTATTTCCAGGGTGCATTTTTCAGCGCTTTCCGAGTTTCTCCGCCCTCATGTCGACGATGTCGTCCTCCCCGCTTCCGGTGGAGACAATAGTGACAGGAACGCCGACTTCCCGCTCTATTTTTTTGATAAATTCTCTGGCATCAGCAGGGAGCTGTCCGAGCTGTTTGGCCCCGGCGGCACCCTTGAAGAGCCGGTCAAGACATGTTATGGTTAGCTGGGTGGCCCCGTTGATCATTGCCGCGCGCCTGGCCAGGTCGAAATCGAAAGTGCCGATTCTCCTGCGCCTGCCAGTCACGGTGCCGAACTCCACTATCCCCATCTCTTCGGCTTTCTCCTGCGGGATTTCGGTCGGGAATGGCCCCTCACCCACTCGGCTGACGTAAGCCTTGAAAATCAGCATGACATCGTCCACGTTTGTCGGACCGAGGCCAACGTCCGCAGCCAATGTGCTCGCAGAAGTGTCCTTGCTCGTGACGTGTGGGTAGCTCCCGTGGTAAAGGGAAAGCCCAAAGCCCTGCGACCCCTCGACTAGAACAAGCTCCCCCCTCTTCAGCGCGTCGTTTACCTCCTTCGGAACATCCGCCAGAAACGGCGCCAACTTCGGAAAATCTTTGGCCAATTTTGCCGTGCGTTCGACCCTGGAAGCGTTGGCGGGCCCGCACCCGGTGCCGGTGGTGCCAATTTTTTCTCTGAGGAACTCCGATGTTTTGTCCTGATTGATGTGGTGCGGCTCAATTATGGTGCAGTACGGGTCTATCCACAGCCGTCCCTTGGTCCCAGTGACGTCAACCTCAGCAAACAAAACTTCCGGGTTGACGAGCACCCCGGGACCTATTAGAAGTTTTGCGCCCTCGTAAACGAAACCGCACGGGACCTGGCGCAGCCCATACTTTTTTCCATTGAAGTAAACTGTGTGCCCGGCATTTGGTCCAACGCCACTCCTTGCGATGATTTTCGGCTTGTCGTGGACAGCCAGGTAGGCCACGATTTTCCCTTTACCCTCGTCGCCCCACTGCCCCCCCGCGACTATCATGCTCGGCAATATTCCACCTGTGGTCTTTACGATGGGCGGGTTTAAATTTCTGTCGAAGGCGTTTGTAGAAGGTTGATATGACTTCAAACGAATAATTTTAGGGGTTGAAACTTGCCAAAGCGAGTCAGCATTGACATGGGCACCGCCAAGTTCATTACGCGTGCCATGGCCATCCTCGGCGGGTTGGCAGCAGTTTCCATTGTCTTACTCTTGGAATTCCCCTTTGTGGGCGGGCTCACAGGCATTTTGACAACATATCTGGTGATGGCTCTGTTGCCCGCCATTGTCGAAGAGCCTTTCAAACAAATTGGCATCCTTATTGTGGCAGCAAAACAGCCACGGTGGTTTACATCAAAATGGGATGGGGTAGTCGCCGGGGCGCTTGCTGGTGCAAGTTTCGGGATCGTTGAAGGTATTTTTTACATTATTTCATACGGCGTAAGCATCGGGTGGTTGCGGATTCTCGCCACGTGCATGCACGTTGGAGCATCGGCCGCTGGAGGGTTGGGCATGTACTACGCTTCCAAAAGAGAATACAAGGCCACGTTCGGGTGGTTGGGGCTTGGGATGGTAATTCACTTTCTCTGGAATTTCATTGCGATATCAATAGGAGTGCTGTTATCACCATCCTAAGACTGGCTATCGCGCAATAAAACAATTTTTCAGCCGAAAAATGCCAATTGAACCCTCATTTTACGGATAGGTTTAAATACCAGCCAAATAAAGGAGAATTTGCGCAATAGGAGGAAGAAAACAACTGAGGAGGAATATTATGGTTGAATTACCTTTAGCGGCCGTAGATCGTGTAATCAGAAAATCTGGAGCGAAAAGAGTGAGCGAGGGCGCGGCCTCGGCTCTGGTGGAAGTGCTTGAAGAACACGCCATAGCCATAGCGAACGAGGCGGCGAAGCTCGCGGAGCATGCCGGGCGAAGGACAGTCAGAGACGTGGACATAAGGCTGGCTGCAAAAAGAATATGAGTTTTTTACCCCGCCAGCAATTGATTTAGGGTGAACCTTGAGCTCAGGAAGCATGCAGAAGCAGATGTTGAAAGGCGCCAGGATAGCCGTGGGGACTTGCATGGGGGTAAAGCCCGGGGAGCGCCTCCTTGTGGTGACAGATCCCCCCCGGCTTGATGTTGCAAACTCGCTTTTGACTGCGGCTCATAAATCAGGCGCAAAAGTCACTCTGATGGTGATGCAGACTTTGAGCAGGCACGGGGAGGAGCCGCTTGAGGCAGTAGCTGAGGCAATGCTGGCGGCCGATGTTGTGATAGCGCCGACCACTTATTCTTTGACCCACACCCAGGCCCGAAAGCGCGCCACACAATTTGGCGTGAGAATCGCGACGATGCCGATGATAACAAAAGAGATGATGTTTGGAGGGGCGATGCTTGCAGATTATGGCAAGGTCAGCCAGTTGACGAGAAAAGTGGCGGCTCGTCTGGACAGAGCGGACGATGTTGAGGTGACTTCTTCAGCTGGGACAGAGCTGAGGTTCAGCGTGGCCGGGAGGAAGGCCCACCCAGACACGGGAATCTTTCACCGCCCAGGGGACTTCGGCAACCTTCCGGCTGGCGAGGCATTCATAGCACCGGTGGAGGGGACTGGCGAGGGCACAGTTGTTGTGGATGGGTCGATGGTTGAAAAGATGAGGGGGAGGATAACGATAGAGTTCAAAAAGGGAAAAGCTAGGAAGATTTCCGGAGGTCCGGCGAAAAATCTTGAAAACATACTGAGAAAGGCCGGGGCAAAGGCATTCAACTTTGCAGAGTTCGGAGTGGGCACAAACCCGAAAGCCCGTCTGATTGGGAACCCGCTGGAGGACGAGAAGGTTTTGGGGACATGTCACGTGGCGCTCGGGGACAACTCCACTTTTGGGGGGCGCGTCATCGCAGGAGTTCATGTTGATGGGATTTTCTTGAAGCCAACGGTGAAGCTGGACGGGAAAATTTTGATGGAAAACGGGCGATTGAAGCTCTGATTACTCTACCGTGACAGACTTCGCAAGCGACCTTGGGCGGTCAGGGTCTTGACCCCGCTCAACGGTGATGTAGTACGCGAGTAGCTGAAGCGGAATGACGTATAGAAGCGGGCTGAACAGCTCTTCGGTGGGCGGAATGGGGATGAATTCATTTGCATGTTTCTCCACGTCATCGCTTTTCGCCGCCACTGCCACTATCGTTGCACCTCTGGCCTTGATTTCCTCAATGTTGCTGACGATTTTGGCCCGCCCCTCGCCAGGCGGCACTATGGCGATGACCGGCGTGCCTTTCTCGATCAATGCAAGAGTGCCATGCTTGAGTTCTCCCGCTGGCATTCCTTCGGAGTGGATGTAAGTTATCTCCTTGAGCTTCAGGGCGCCCTCCAGCACAGTTGGATACCCAATCCCCCGGCCGATCAAGTAGATGTGCTGGACACCGCGGTAGCGCTTTGCGAGCTTCTTTGTGCTGGTTGCAACGCTGGCGAGCACTTTTCGTGCAGCGTTTGGAACATCTCGCAGCTCCGTGAGGAGTTCGTCCGCCCTTGATTTTGACAGACCCCTCTCGCGAGCAAGATGAATTGCAGACAAAAGCAGGTAGGCCACCTGTGCCGCGAATGTTTTTGTTGCTACCACGCTGACTTCCGGCCCCGCGTGGGTGTGGCAGACAACATCGCTCTCGCGAGTTATCGAGCTACCGACCACGTTCGTCAGGCACGCCACTTTCGCGCCGCATGCTTTCGCCGTCCTCACGGCCCTCAGCGTGTCAGCGGTCTCTCCAGACTGGGTGATGGCCAAAACCACGGTTTTACCGTCAACCCTGCAGCTCTCCTGGAACTCGGACGATATCACGGCTTCCACAGACATGTCAGCAAGCTTGGCCAGCGCATACTTGCCAACTAGCGCGGCATGATAAGATGTTCCGCAGGCGACGAAGTAGACGCGCCCCGCCCCGGACAAAAGCTTCGCCAGGTTCTTCAGTTCCGCAGGCGCCGCGCGCAATGTGTCGCGCATGGCGTCGGGCTGCTGGAAGATTTCCTTTAGCGTGAAGTGTGGGTATCCCATCTTCTCGGCCATTTCAGCCGTCCACTTTACCTCAATCAGCCGCTTTTTTATCACGGCTCCGGAGTTCAAGTTTTTAATCACGGCATTGTCCCCGCTCAGCACGGCCATTTCATCGTTTTCCATCACGATGACCCGCTTGGTGTGTTTAAGCATCGCCGGGATATCTGAGGCCAAAAACATCTCGCCCTTGCCCAGCCCGATGACGAGTGGGCTCTCTTTTCTAACAGCAATCAGCTTGTTGGGTTCGTTCACGCTGGCGATAGCAAGCGCGAAGCTGCCCTTCATCTGCCTTGAAGCAGCCCTCACGCTTTGTTCCAGGCTTTTCCCGCAGCGCAAGAAGTAGGCGATGAGGTTCGGGATAACTTCAGTGTCGGTTTCGGAGACGAAGCGTTGCCCGTGTTTTTTGAGGAACTGGCGCAGCTCGACGTAATTTTCAATGATCCCGTTGTGGACGATCGCCACCCTTCCAGAGCTGTCCAGATGCGGGTGAGCGTTAATCTGGGATGGTTTTCCATGGGTTGCCCAGCGGGTGTGGCCCACCCCGACGAAGCCCGGCAGATCAGCAAGCTTTAGTTTTCCATCAATCTCAGTAATTTTGCCCTTGTCCTTCTTCACGTAGAATTTTTTGGAGAGAGTGGCTATCCCGGCCGAGTCGTAGCCCCGGTACTCCATGCGCTTGAGAGCCTCAAGCAGGAGCGGGGCAGCCGCGCGATTGCCAATATATCCCACGATGCCGCACAAGTGAATCCTGTCAGATATCTTCTTTTTCCCTCTTAATAGTTGATGATGCTGTCACGCGCATTTCGGAAATTCAGCCGCCGCCAACAACTCTTTTTGTGATCTCTTTCTCCAGTACCTCGTACACAAGTTTTCCATCGGCCTTGCCCCTCACCTTTTCCATGAGCATTCCCATGAGCGGCCCAAGAGCAGCCTCGCCAAGCCTCTCCACCACGTCAGGATTGGCGTCAACAACATCTTTCGCCGCCGCCTCCAGCTCCTGCACGTTCATGGCTCCCAGCCCCAGTTTTTTCATGGCATCCTCGGCGCTCAGGCCGTCCGCCATAAGCTTCAGGACGTCGGGGACCGCTTCTTTTGCCAATCTTCCTTCAGCGACTACCGAGAGCACAGACTTGATTTCGGGCTCCCCAATTTTTTCTATTTTGGCGCCGTCCCTCCTCATGCTGACGATTGTTTCTTCCAAGGTTGTGGCGACAAGCGTTGGGTCAGCTTTTGTTTGTTTCACAAGTTTTTCAAAAAGAAGGATGTTGCCTGAGCGAGACAGGCGCTCCGCCAGCTCCTCGCCCAGCCCATAGCTTTCGATCAGGCGCGCGCGGGCCTTTTCAGGAAGTTCTGGAAGGTGTTTTTTAATTCTCTGAAGCCCGGCGATGGTTATTGGGATTGGCGGGATGTCCGTCTCAGGGTACATGCGCGCGGCGCCAGGCAACGGTCGCATGAACTCTGTGTTACCGTCTGGGAGGGCGCGCCTGGTCTCCTCCGGGACGCCTTCGATTGCCTGGTTTGCCCTTTCAACTACTCCATCCATGGCGGCCTCCACTTTTTCTCTGGCATCCGCTATCAGTATGATACAGTCTTCCCGTGATGCTCCGAGGGCCACCCTGAGTTTTTCCACGTCATCACCAGAAATTCCAAACGCAGGGAGTTCATCCGTGTGGAACAGCCCTTTCACCTTCCCGTACAGCTTTGCCCTGTCAGAGAGCTCTGTACCAAATCGCCTCCCGGGCTGCAGCTCCTTCCCGACCAACCCCCCAAACTTCGGAAGCTTGAGCGCGAAGATCCCGTCCCCCCTCTTGATGCTTTTGCGGATGAGGTTGGAGTCAGTGTTTGAAAATATCCCAGCAGCGTCCACCACGTTTTTCACGACCTTCTCTGCCCCGCGCCGCATCAGCTCGTCCCTTATCCAGAGGAGGGCGAGCTGCCGTTGCACCTCGCGCTTGATGACATCGGAGATCAGGGCCAGCTCCTGGACCCCCTTTATCTCCTGGCGCGCGCCGCCAGCAATCGAGACGTTAACGTCCTGCCTGATCGTCCCTATCCCGCGCTTGACTTTGCCAGTGGCGCGGAGCAGCTGTCCGATGTAAAGCGCAGCCTTCGCCGGAGTTTCTGGGTCGGAAAAGTCCGGGCCGGTGGCGATTTCTACAAGCGGGATGCCAAGCCTGTCCAGACGATAGTTTATGTATTCAGCGTCTTCACCCATCTTGCGCGCGGCATCTTCCTCCAAACAAACGGTCGGTATTCTGAAGCTTGTGTCGCCGATTTCCCCATCTCCATCCGTTGCCACCAGCATCGTGCGCTGGAAACCGCAGGTGTTGCTCCCGTCAATAACAGTCTTGCGCATGACGTGCACCTCGTCAACCGACTTTGCCCCGAGAAGCAGCGCTATCTCAAGCGTGATGTCCAAGGCCTCGTCGTTGACGGGGTGTGGGGGTTCCTCGTCCAGCTCGACTAGGCAGACGCTTTCAGGATATAGCTGGTAGACAAACCCCTTGTCTTTCAGCACCTCGGCCAGCGCGGCGCGGTCCACCTCCCCCATCTCGCTCTGCGTGGGCCGCAACCTCCGCCCCACTTTCATTGGGGGTTCCTCCTCGCGCAGCTCCGACGGGCATTTGCAAAAGAGCTTGTTGGTGTCAAGCTCCTGGTGGATCTCGAACCCGACGCGAAGACCAAGCTTTCCATAGTCACTTTCCATGTTTTCACCTACGGGGTTTTCCCTTGCAACGCCGGTTTCAAGAACACATCCGGTCTTGTCCGCGGGGTGATTTCGCCGGCGATGCTCGTCCTCATTATTTTAGAAACTTTTTCCATGTTCCTGGTCTGGCCGAGCGCCCACATCAGCTTAACCCACGCCACCTCAGGCAGCATGTCCTCGCCGGGGATGACCCCTATCTGAAGCAGATCGCGGCCGGTGGAGTACACCTTCATGTCAACCCTTCCCCAGAGGCACTGCGATGTCATGACCACCGGCACCTTCTTCTCGGCAGCATGTTTGATCCCTCTAAACAAAGACTCAGGCACGTGGCCCAGGCCGGTGCCTTCCAGCACTATGCCCTTGTCCCCTGCTCCCAGCATTCCATAGATGACGCCTGAAGGCATCCCCGGAGTTATCTTCAGAAGCGCAACCTTGGGCGAGAATTCTCCCTTCACACTCACCCTGCCGGCCTGGCTGGCGCGGTTGTAGTCGTCCCGGAATAGCTTGAGTTCTGTTTTTTTGACCATACCAATTGGGACATCGTTGATGGACTGGAAAGCGTCGCGTCGGCTTGTGTGGCACTTTCTAACCTTGGTCCCGCGGTGTATCAGGCAGAAGTCATCTTCAGTGGAGCCGTGCATGACCACGCTGACCTCCGCCATGTCGGACTTGCCGGCAACCGTCACAGCCGAGATCAAGTTCAAGGCCGCGTCGCTGCTTGGCCTGTCGGATGAGCGCTGGGATCCGACCAGCACGACTGGCCGGAAGAGCCCCTTCAGCATGAAGCTCAGCGCAGCGGCCGTGTATCCCATGGTGTCGGTTCCGTGGGCAATCACCACGCCGGAGGCCCCCCCGTTTATCTCCTTTGCCACAGCCCTGCCGATTTTGGCCCAGATTTTGGGGGTCATGTGCTCGCTGAAGACGTTGCAGACCTCCACGACATTGATGTTCGCAATATCGGACAGCTCGGGGACCGTGCTGTAAATCTCCTCCGCGGTGAAGGCAGGGTAGACGGCACCCGTCCTGTAGTCAACCCTGCTTGCTATGGTCCCTCCCGTGCCGATTATGGTCACGTTTGGTTTTGACGGGTCTGGCTTGAGCTCGAACTTTGGAATGGAAAGTTGTGGTGGCGTTCCTTTCTCAAGTAGAGTGATGATCGTTTCCTTGCTTGCTCTCACGCCGATGTTGTACCCGCTAGGAAGCTTCAGCACAAGATGGTTCGGGTCGCCCAGTTCCGAGCGCGGCATGAGCGTCCCAACATAGACCTTGTCGGCGCTCTCGACCTGTACCCTGTCGCCGATGTCAACGGACGCAGATTTCAGAAGCCGCTGCATCACCTTGTTGTATCCTGACAATCACATCAGCTAACGCTAAGGCACGCGGACTTAAATCGATGTTCGTCGCCCCTGTAACGTTATTTAAAGTTCTAGGCGGCTCTTGTAACGGTGCGGACGTAACTCAACCTGGGAGAGTGCCAGGCCTCGCTAGGAAATCTCGCGGGGGGCAAAACTGAAGTTCCCAGGAACAGATATCTGGCTGTTGGGGGTTCAAATCCCCCCGTCCGCACCATGTTTTTGCCCCCGTTTTAGAGCTTTATAGAACGGCGTCTAGATTTTATTAGAGAGAATGAAGACCATAGTTAAAATTGCGGTGATAGCGGCGGTCGCTTTAGTCGTGTTTGCTACAATATTTCTCACGTTGCGAGTAACATTTGAATTTAAAAGTTGGGCTTTAGTAGCCGATAACGGCGTTTCTTTAAGCATATCTTATTCAGCAAATCGGCCAGTCACGATTACTTTGACTGGTCCAGATAATCAGGTGGTGGATAGCGCTGTTTTTTCTGCCGGCGATAGTAGTGGTCAGCTTAAGATGTCGCATGGCGAGAACTCCCCAGCCGCAGGGATTTACATTATAACTGTGGAGCAGCTCGGCAGAAAAATTTACGAGAATTATCTCGGCTTCAACGGGCCGTACCTCGGAATAGAAAACATTACTGTAAACAAGTGGGGCAGAAAAGACAACCTCACCACGATTGAAAACGTGTCTCTTGGCATAGCAAACAGCGGGGACCTGCCAGTTTACGTTTATCGCGTGGTGGTGGTCAACCAGCCTGCATGGGATGGAACGGTGGGGGGCTGGATCGTGCCGGGTCGAAAATACTTTAGCTGGAACTGGAGCGAGACCGCCCTCCCGCCGGGAGGATTTAGCTCAAGCATACGCGTGGAGGGTCCAGACGGAAAGGCCGTGCCAATGTCCCTGACGTTGTGGGCGACCAACGTTCCAACGGTTGAAGAGACGCCAGAAGGGGAGAACAGCACCGACACATTGTATGGTACTATAACAACAACCTCAGGTTGGCACACTATCGACACAAGAGGCGGTGCTGGTGCAACTTGAACGGATATTTTTGAAATTAAAAATTAAGTAAAATCTTTTAAAGTTAAAGTGCAGTAGTTGTGGTTGTCATGTTGCGCAGAAAAATGCCAGTAAGGAAGAACAAGTACTTCCGCGAACCTCTCGAGGAGATCAAGGTGGAGAAGGGCAAGAGCATCTCAAAGCTCCTGCATGAGATGTCCAAGACCGGGTTTCAGGGGAAAATGCTCGGCAAGGCAGCGAATGTTTGGGCCGAGATGCTAGACCAGAAAGACCTGACCATAATTATGGGGCTGACTGGTTCCATGAGCACGACGGGGATGTGGAAGATAATCTGCTGGTTAATAGAAAACCGCTTCATCGACGTTCTGATTTCAACCGGTGCCAACATCTCCGAGGACATACTTGCGGGAACGGGAGGGACCTACTGGCAGGGCAGCCGCGCAGTGGACGACGCCGACCTGTACAAGGAGAAGGTCGACCGCTTCTACGACGTGTTTGCGGACGAGTACCAGTACAGGGAAATGGAGAGCATGCTCGCCGACTTCATGGGGACTTTGGACTTGTCCCGCAGTTATTCCTCTCGAGAGTTCATGTACCGCCTGGGTAAGGAGCTCTCCAGGTCAGGCATTCCGAGCATAGCCGCCTCAGCGTACAAGGCAAAGGTCCCTATCTTCAGCCCGGCAATCATTGACAGCGGCTACGGGGTGGCCGCGATGCATTTCCTGAACAGGGGGCATCATCTCAACATAGATCAGGTTAAGGACATGGAGGAGGCCACGAAGGTAGCGATGAAGGCAAAGAAGACAGGGGTGATATACGTGGGGGGCGGGGTCCCGAAGGACTTTGCCCAGCTTCTAGCGGTCGTCCAAGAGCTGAGGACGCAAAAAGATTGCCCGCATGACTACGCAATCCAGATAACAACAGACTCTCCACAGTGGGGCGGCCTGAGCGGCTGCACCCTCGAGGAGGCCATAAGCTGGGGCAAGACGTCGGCGGGAGGAAAGAACGTCGTGTGTTACTGCGATGCGACGATTGCTTTGCCGCTTATTTCCCACGCGCTGGCGGAGAAAGTACAGAAAAGAAAGAATTGCCCAGATTTCTCATGGCTTTTCGAGGAGTAGCAAAACCTCCGGAAGCGCGCGGATAACGGCGTCCGGCCTGTCTTTTGTTTTCCAGTCTCTCTTCTTCAGGAGAACGGCTTTCATTCCTGCGGCCTTTGCCCCGCGGATGTCGGTGAACGGCTTGTCCCCCACCATCAGGCACTCTCCAGGCGCGACGTGAAGTTTTTTGGCCGCAAGCAAGAAAGACTCGGGGCTTGGTTTGGCGTGAGAGGTGTCGTCACCACCAATGGCCACGGTGTCAAAAAATCTGACTAGCGAAATCCTCTTCAGCCTTCTGCGCTTCAATCCTTTTTTTCCGTCCGTGTCCGTAACAAGCCCCAGCTTGTACCCATTTTTCTTCAGCTTGGAAAGCACAGTCTCGGCCCCAGGGTAAGGCCTATTTTTGGAGGCAAAGGTGAACCAGTAAGTCTTCGTCATTTTTTTCCTGATTTTTTCGGCCAAGTCAAACTTTACATCCAGCATTCGGCACAGCTCCGGCCACCACTCGTCGCGATCGTATTTCCGCTTGACGTTCATCTCGTCGTCAAGCTCGTCCATTTTTTTCCTGATTTTTTTCCTGCTGACTTTCACTCCGTGGCTCATGAGGTACTTTTGGAGCTCCTTTGCGACCTCGGCATGCGCGGCCTTCAGTCCAGCCTGCGCGTCAGTGAGTGTTTCGTCTAGGTCAAAAAGGACAGCCTTCACTCTCAAACTTCCACCACGCTACCCCCGCAGAAACGGGTGATAAAGTCAACGGCGACACTCATTGCTTCTTCCAGAGTTATGAGGTTAACTTCGGGAACACCACAGATCATGAGCAGCAATTTTTTTGTGGTTAACGTGATTTTGGTTGAGTCCGCATCGCGATAAGGGTATATTGCTACCAACTTTTCTGAATCAGACACAACCGGTTCATTTCCTTTCAAGACCTGGGGCGCCCGCATCCCAATCCCCAAGAATTTTTCCTCAGCCAGCGCAGGTCTCATGATCAGTTCCCCCCGGATTTTTTCGATATCGAAAGCCGCCATCGGGATGAAGCCTTTGACGGAGGCGAGGTTGTAGGCGTCGACGAGGGTGTTGATGGTCGGGAGTGATTTTCCGGCGAGGATCCTCCTGACAAGGGCCTCGGCAGCTGGCCTGTCTTTTGTCGGGTCTATTCCTATTTTCCAGTAAAAGTCGCGATAAGATCTCATCAGTGGCGCGTCTTTGATGGTCTCAAGATCATATTTTTGCCTGACTTCTTCTTCCACTTGCCGTTTGAAATCCTGAAGCTCTGGCTTTTCAGGCTCTACGGTCACCCCGTCAAGAATGACAATTGGCGCAGCTAGGCCGGGAAAGCGAAGTTTGAGCCCTTCTTCCAGCTTGAGCATCTGAATCACCTTGAATTATACGTGTCCTATTTTAGTAGTGTTTGTGCAGGGTCTCATTTCTGAGGCTCGATGATTACCTTCAGGCAATCTCCGCCGCTGGCCACGAGCTTGAACGCTTCCCCAGCTGCGCCCAGCCCGAACCTGTGGGTGATCATTTGTTTGACGCTCACCCTCTTCTTTGAGATGAGCTTCAGGGACTCCTCAAGATCCCGCGGCGCCGCACCGTAGGAAGTTTTCAGGGTTATCTCGTTTCTCCAGAAATCCACGAGGGGTGCGACAACCTCTTGCCCCGGCGGCGGGACGGCAAAAAACAGGATGGTTCCCCCCCTTTCCGCGCAGCGCATCGCCTGTTCAGCGGCTGGCTTGGCCCCCGTGCACACTATGACCTGGTCCGCCAGCCTTCCCTCGTTCAGCTCCCGGACCTTTTCAGGAACATTTTCATTGGCGTTTATCACCTCGTTCGCTCCGAACTTTTTTGCAGCCTTCATCTTGTACTCGCTCAGGTCCGTGGCGATTATCCTCTTTGCACCGTGAACCTTGGCGAGCTGGATGTGGAGCAGCCCTGAGACTCCGCTGCCCAGCACGAGGACCGTGTCTCCATCTCCGACGCCAGACAGCCTCTGTCCCCGGACGGCGCAAGCCAGCGGTTCTATGAAAACCCCGACTTCAAACGAGATCCCTGACGGCAGAAGGTAGACCCCGCGCTCCACGTTTATCTTTGGCACCTTGATGAACTCCGAGAATCCTCCAGGAGAGTAGTTTGTGGTGTGTAGGACCTCACAGGATGTGTGGTGCCCCCTCTGGCAGTATCTGCACTTGCCGCAAGGGACATGGTGGGAAACGAAAACCTTGTCCCCGACGCTGTAACGCTCCACCCCCGCCCCGACCTCTGCTATAACCCCGGTGGCTTCATGCCCCAGAACACGTGGCGCCGTCTTGAGCCGGTACCACTCCAAAACATCGCTCCCGCAGATACCGCAGGCCATCGTCTTCATCAGGAACTCGCCGGGGCCAATCTCTGGCTTGGGCATCTCCTCCGGCCGGACATCATTGTTGTTGTAGTACATTGCCACCCGCACGGCAGACACCGCCCAAATCTTGAAGTCTTGAACCTTAAGAGTTTCCCGTCAGAAAACCTGCAAAATGCCGTTTATAGGTTGATTCACCTGTTCTCAGCTTAAATGCTCAGCGAACTATTTTATTTCTAAGCAGGGTGACAAAATGCCTTCGATTGTGTTGGCGAAAAATCTTGTCAAGCGCTTTGGAAAACTCACGGCCGTAAATGGGGTAAGCTTCGCGGTGGAAGAAGGGGAGCTCTTCGGCTTCCTGGGTCCGAACGGCGCGGGAAAGACCACCACAATGAAGATGATCCAGTGCGTGAGCCCGAAGACGTCAGGCAGTCTCGAGGTTGCGGGCATGGACGTGGAAGGAAACGAGAGGAAAATCAAGAGTAGTCTGGGAGTGGTTCCCCAGGAGAACAACATTGACCCGGATTTCACGACTTACCAGAACCTTATGGTCTACTCCCGCTATTTCAGCATTCCAAAGAAGGAGGCCATGGTCCGGGCAAAGAAGCTCCTGAAGTTTGTGCAGCTTTGGGGAAAGCGCGATGTGGAGATAGAAGAGCTCTCAGGCGGGATGAAAAGGCGCCTCATACTGGCGAGGGCACTCATCAACAACCCCCGCGTGCTAATCCTGGACGAACCGACATTGGGGCTCGATCCACAGGGCAGGCATCTGATATGGGAGAAGCTCAGGCAGCTGAAGTCGGAGGGGGTCACGATAATAATGACCACCCACTACATGGATGAAGCGGCCCAGCTTTGCGACCGTCTCGTCATAATGAACTTTGGAAAGATAATCGCCCAAGGTATCCCGAGCGAGCTGGTGAAAAAATACGCTGGGGTGACAGTGGTTGAGGCTAGCGGCACACCGCAGGTGTTGAAGTGCCTGAAGAAGCTCGGGGTCAAGGATTACGATGTCGTGGGCGGCACCGCCCGCATATTCACAAAAAACCCGAAGAAGGTCCTCTCTACCCTTCTTGGGACATGCGGGCTCGGCAAGGTAACGGCGAGGGAGGCCACGCTGGAAGACGTTTTCATCAAGCTCACTGGGAAAGAGCTGTTGGAGTGATCAAGATGGCGGGTTACCCAAAGCTTCCCAAAGTCTCCAGGCTTTCTTGGAAGGTCTGGCAGAGGAACAGCAACATTATGAAGAAAAATTACAGGGTGAACCTCCTCGCCCCGTTTCTTGAGCCTCTTTTCTACCTCTTCGCCTTCGGGTTTGGGCTGGGAACTTTTGTTGGTGGGATAGGCGGAGTTTCATATACCGCATATTTCGCCCCAGCCATAATCGCGATCTCGGTGATGAACTCTTCCTTTTTCGAGTGTACATACGGCTCCTTTGTTCGCATGCACTACCAGAAGACGTACGACGCCATGATCGCAACCCCCCTCACAATAGAGGACGTGATAATGGGAGAGATTTTGTGGGGCGCGACCAGAGCACTGATAAACGGCGCGATAATCCTGTTTGTGGTTGCGGCGTTCGGGCTGGTCAGTCTTCCTATTTCGCTCCTGCTCCTGCCCCTCGCTTTCTTGGGGGGCCTGCTTTTCGCCTCGCTGGGGATGGTTTTCGCCGCAATCGTGCCAAGCATAGATTCTCTGAACTACCCCACCTTCCTGCTGATCACGCCAATGCTCCTTTTCGGCGGCACCTTCTTCCCGCTGGCAATACTCCCGGCGGCAATGCAGATGATTGCCTTCGCTTTTCCCCTTACTCACTTGGTGAGTCTCACCCGGGCCATAACCCTCAACAACCTTGGCTGGCTGAACCTGGTGAACCTGCTTTGGATTTTAGGCGTCACGGCTCTGATCATCGTTCTCGCAATAAAGTTCATGAAAACGCGGCTGATAAAATAGCCCACAGTGCCGCAGAGATAACACACTTCCGAAGCTATCAGGTCAAAGTTTGGCCAAAGATTTCTCGTAATCTTTCACGGTCAGCGGTCTCTTTCCCTTGCTGGGCAGGATGGCGTGCCCCTCTTTTCTCAGGTGGACAGCCTGCACCTTTGTCCCACCAGGGTACTTTTCGTTGAGGTAGCCCCCCTCCCGAAGCACCCGCCAGTATGGCGTCACCTTTTTTTTGTCCATCCTACGCTCTTCTTCCGCCACCTCTGAAACTATCCGGATAAAAATGCCCGTGGTAATCTGGCAAGTCGAGTCCGCTTTGAAATCTCTCGCTAGGCGGGCCCTGATTTGGTTCACGGTCGTAAGTTTCCCTTTTTTGACCTTGCGTATCTCCCTGTCGACGAGAAGTGGCGTGGCTATCAGGACCCGTCTGCCCCCGAAAGTTTTTTCCCACTTTGCCGGACCGCGGACAATCTTGGGTAGCCCCTTCGGAGGATTTTCCATCTTTTCCCGCCAAGACTTGCGTGATTTACCGGTCGTCTGCTTTTTCAAAATATCCCATTTTCAACTGTACGTGACACTTCTTAACTTTGCAATCATCTGTAGTTATCATGCCAGCACGCCTTCACAGCGTCAAAACTAGGTCTTTTGAAAAGGGTTTCAGGATTTGCCGAATCTCTGCCTACCAGTCCCCAATGATACGAGGTCGCTAGCCCCGGTTCTTGAAGATCGTATAAATCTACAGACACACCAATAACTTTTGGGTTTTCAAGCAGCAGCCTTAAAGAATTCACATATTGTTCTTCCTGCCATTCCTCGGAATAACCATCCGCGCGGGGGTTGTGAAAATACAGGTTGTCATCGTTGTTGGCAGGGTATCCCATCGCCCAAACAAAAATTTCCTTGTCGATGGTGGACCATGTATCCAAAACCACTTGCAAAGCTGACCAGTTATCGACTTTGTCATAAGCACCGCTGGCGATATTGAACCCAAAGGCATCAAACTGAACGTTTTCTTGAATCATGCGTCTGACAAAATCCGCAACAAGAATCTTTCCCCGGTCGCCAGTATTATCAAGAGATTCTTCTGGGCGGAATTCAGTTGGGGTTAGCGGGATGACAATTTTTGCGTCCGGGTCGATGCTTTTGATTAGCTCGACTTCCCACTTGATCCAGTTGATTATCCAGGCGTTGGTGATCCAGGAATTGCCCGCGATTTCATGTCCCGCGTAATTGGCCTCGAGCTCGACGAGATAAGCATCGACAGGGAGGTTTCTCTGTTTCACCTGCAGAACGGCTTCTTGAACGTACTCGCCGTACTCCTCTTTGAAACTGCCGTCAAGGTTGTCCTTGTTCACCCAACTCGGGATTGCGGTTGGGGTCCAAGACAATATATGAAGCACTCCTAGCCTCACCAGGCAGTGGGCATAGGCATATTCATCCATGTTTGCCGGGAACTCGGAATCCCAACTCCAGCCGCTGTCAACAGGCTCAGCCGTTGGCCACTGGTGGTCGAGATAAATTGGGATTGTGTTTACCCCCAATTCTTTAGCAAACTCATCCCCCATCCATGGCACTCCACCGTCAAGCATGAATCTGGCGTTCATCCAAGCCCCGCTTTCAGTCAAAGAAGCCCTGTTTTCAATCAAAGTCCAAGTCCCGTTTTCAATAAAAGTTTTGTTTTCATTTAACAGGTTCGTAGGCCACACGATCAGGGCCACTGCCAGCGCTAGGATAACCAGTGAGGCCACAATCATTTTACCTGTTAACGAGATGTTGGTCAAATTATTACACCATCAAGTATATTCTTCACCATTAAAATTTCACGTGTTTGTAAAATGTCTTCTTGATTAACTCCGCCCCGGCGACGTAAAGCGCCAAAATGCCCATCAGCAACAGAAGGAAAGTCAAAGGCAGCGGAGCGAATCCCAGTATCTGCGCCAGCGGAGTGTAAGGTAAAATGAGTGCAAACCCTATCACAACCAGAGTAGCCAAAGTCAGATTCTTGCCCGCCCTACTTTTGAAGAACGGTCTCCTGGTCCGAATGATGAGCACAATTAACGCCGCCGAGATGACCGACTCCACAAACCAGCCAGTTCTGAACAACTCTGGCGTGCCTGCCGATAGGACGAGCAGCAGCGCGCCGAACGTGAGATAGTCGAAAATGGAACTCAAGGCGCCGAAAGTCAACATAAACTTGCGAATGAACTTGATGTCCCAGCGCCGAGGCTTGTCAACCATTTCACGGTCAACGCTGTCGGTGGCTATCGCCATCTCCGGGAAATCAGTCATCAGGTTCATGAGCAAAATCTGCATGGGCAGCAAAGGCAGGAAAGGCAGCACGAGCGATACCCCAGCCATGCTGAACATGTTTCCGAAGTTGGCGCTGGTCGCCATGAACACGTACTTGAGAGTGTTGGCAAAGGTCTTCCTTCCTTCCTCCACACCCTGCTGAAGAACGCCCAAATCCTTTTCAAGCAGGACAATGTCCGCGGCTTCCTTCGCAACGTCTACAGCGCCATCCACGGAGATGCCAACGTCGGATGCGTGGATTGCAGAAGCGTCGTTGATCCCGTCCCCCATGTAACCAACAACGTTTCCAGCCCTCCGGAGGGCGATGATGATGTGCTCTTTCTGGCTCGGTTCTGTCTCGGCGAAAACATCCACATCTTTTACTTTTTTGAGCAACGCCTCGTCACTCATCTCCCTGATTTCCGAGCCCAGAAGTATTTTCGGATTGGTAATCCCAACCTGCTGGCTGACGTGAGCGGCCACGAATCGATTGTCCCCAGTTATGATCTTAAGAGAAATCCCAAGTTTCTTCAAACCGCTCACGATGTCGGCTATCCCAGTTTTTGGAGGGTCGTGAAATACCATGAAGCCCAAAAACGTCATGTCAGTTTCATCGCCCTTGTCTATTCGGATGATGGAGCCCACATCTCGGTACGCCACCCCGAGGATGCGGAAGCCCTGACGGCTGAGTTCCTCGTATCGCTGCATAATTTGTGCCCGGACGTCAGAGATTTTCTGGATATCACCTTTCGGAGTTTCGACCGTGGAGCATACTTCAAGGACGTTATTCAACGCGCCCTTTGTAACGATAAAACGCCTCTCTTTAGTTGAGATCAGGATGCTCAAGCGCTTTCGAACAAAATCATACGGTACCTCGTCCAATTTCTTGTAGCCCGTTTTATCAAACTCTTTGTGGGCGCGGATAGCCTCGTCCATTAGGTTTTTGAATCCGGTCTCATATGTCGCGTTCAGATATGCGTAAAAAAGAACCTTTTCATTATCTTTGCCCTCCACGTCGAGATGCGAGTGAATATGTGCCACGCCCTCGGTCAGGGTTCCGGTTTTGTCGGAACACAACACGTTCATGCTGCCGAAGTTCTCTATCGAGGCGAGGCGCTTGACGATCACTTTTCGGCCGGCCATGTGTCTGGCGCCGTGCGAAAGGTTGATGCTGATGATTGCAGGAAGAAGCTGCGGCGCAAGCCCGACAGCAAGAGCCATGGCAAACAGAAAAGACTCCAAAACCGGGCGCGCGAAATAGACGTTGATGGCGAAGATTGAGATTACCAGCATCAGCGTGATTTCCATGAGAAGATATCCAAACCGCCTGACGCCGCGTTCAAATTCGGTTTCGGGCGCCCTCAGCTTCAGCTGCTCGGAAACGTTTCCAAATTCAGTTTCTTTCCCGGTCCTCACGACCACTGCCGTTGCGCTGCCGCTGACCACGTGGGTCCCCATGAAAAGAGCGTTTTTTCTCTGAGCGAGCGGAGTTTCCGGCGCCAGCACCCCGGCGTTTTTCTCGACAGGGTAGGTTTCGCCGGTCAAAGCCGCCTCGTTTACGAAAAGTTCGTTGGATTCGAGGATAAGGCAATCCCCAGGGATGACATCTCCCGCGCCGATGACAACGACATCTCCAGGCACCACGTCCTCCATCGGAATCTCCTTTTTTCGCCCATCGCGCAGCACCAGCACTTTTATCTGGACAATGGATAGCAACTTTTGGACGGCATTCGTCGCACCGCGTTCCTGCCAGAATCCAAGCATGCTGCTTATGAGAACTATCGTCAGGATTATGGTCGCGTTGATCAGGTCACCCAAAAATAATGCCAACCCCGAAGCGAAGATTAGAATGAGGACGATTGGACTCTTGAACTGGGCGAGAAAGAGTGAGGTGGCGTCCAACCTCTTTTTTGGCTTAAGAAGGTTTGCGCCGTAACGTGCGAGCCTGTCTTTGGCTTCATCGCTCGACAATCCATGCGGGGCCGCTTGGAGTAGCGGAAGCAATTTGTCAATCGGTATGCTCCAAAATGCTTGCAGAGGCGGCTTTGACCCATCGCCCTGAGAAATTTTGGCCAGTACATTATTTGCCCGCATGTGCCCCGTCCAATGTTAAATCAATCCCATTTACCACTTGCTGGCGGAGGTTCTTAGATTCCGGATTAAAGTCGAACCAACGGAAAAATCCGCGGGGGCGTGTTTCTACTTCTTACCACTTTTAGTCTTGTCAAATATTGCCTGCGCTTCCTTCGGAGTAGCGTTCTCATGGATTACCGCGCGAATGGCTTTAGCCATCGCCACCGGGTGGTCGTGCTGCCAGATGTTCCTCCCGAGGTTCACCCCTATGGCGCCCTTCTGGATGGCGTCGTGGATCCAGTTGAACACCTCGAGCTCCGAGTCCACCTTAGGTCCGCCAGCTATCACTATCGGCACTGGGCACCCTCGGACGACCTTCTCAAAGTCCTTCTCGCAGTAGTATGTTTTCACCACCCGCGCCCCCAGCTCCGCGGCTATCCTGGATGCCAGCGCCAGGTACCTCGCGTCCTTCTGCCCCACCTCCGTCCCGACAGCGGTCACAGCCATCGCCGGTATGCCGTACTCCTCACACTCGTTCACAAGGCTGGAGAGGTTCAGGAGTGTTTGGTGCTCGTTAGGCGCCCCCACGAATATCGACATCGACACCGCGCAAGCGTTGAGCCTGATTGCATCCCTGACAGAAGTGGTGATTCCCTCCTGATCCAGCTCCTCCCTGCGGGCCATGCTGGTTCCCCCGGAGACGCGAAGGATGACCGGTTTGGTGTTGGTCGGGTCCACGGAGTTGCGCAGTATCCCCCGCGTGAGCATAATTGCATCCGCGTATGGTAAAATAGGCTCGATGGTCTTCCCAGGTTCCTCCAGCTTTGAGGTGGGCCCCTGGAAATACCCGTGGTCTATGGGTAGGAACATCGCCTTGCCATCGGGCTGAATCAAATGCGACAGCCGGTTCTTCATTCCCCAGTCCATCTCATCCCTTCATTTTTCCGGCCTGACGATTAAATACCCTTTGTCAATCAGCCAGTAGTGGAACTCCCGGGTGGTGTGTAGGCAGCCGGCCTTGCAGAGGTCTCTTATTTTCTCGTAATCCGCCGTCCCCTTTTCCCGTGTGTCGAGCAAAAGCTGTACAGGGCACTTCACGTCTTTGCAGAATTCCCTGCTCTTGTACTCGACATAACCCTTGATTGCCATGCTTCAGCACCACTTCCATTTTTGCGCCAGCGTAAAAAGTCTAAGCCTTCATCTTCTTGAACAGGTATCCGCCCAGCAGAATCATCACCACAGCGAACACGCCAAGGACGGCAAAATCCAACCATATCGGAAATTGTGAATATTGTGATCCAAGAATCGCACCTCTTATGCCATCCACGCCGTACGTGAGGGGATTCAGGTGAGCTAAAAGGCTGAGCCAGCCCGGGGCCACGTCAATACGGTAAAGCGCGCCCGAGAGGAAGTACAGCGGCATGATGAGAAAGTTCATTACTATCGGAAAGGCGACTGGGTCCTCCATCTTAGAGGCAAACGCCAGCCCTATGCTCACGAAGCTCAGAGAGATGAGAACCATAAAGACTATAACTTGAAGAAGCTCCACCACTCCTGACGGTTGCACCCCCATTGCAGCGGCAGCTAGGAGGAGCAGCAGTCCCTGAAGTATAGATGTTGTCATGCCTCCCAGAGCCTTGCCGAGCATTATTTGTGTCCTTGAGACTGGGGCGACGAGTATCTCTTTCATGAATCCAAATTGCTTGTCCCAAAGCACGGAAACGCCAGCCATTGTCGAAGAGAACAGCAGCGTCATCCCAACTATTCCCGGCGCCATGAACTGCAGGTAGCTGATTTGGTAACCCGGTATTTTGCCGATTGTGGCGCTCATCCCGACCCCAATGATTGCCAGCCATAAAAACGGTTGAACAATCGAGGAGATTAGCCTTGCCTTGGCCCGTATCAGCCACTTCATCTCCCTGAGCCAGAGCGTGTAGATTACCTGTCCAGCAGTCATATCATCTCATCCCGTGCGCCGTCGCTATCCTACGCATGCGCGACCGGTCCGACGCTGCTTCCTCCCTTATCGCCTTGCCCGTGTAGTGGATGAAGACGTCCTCGAGCGTCGGCCTGCTCAAGCGGACAGTGTGAATTTGGCCCCCATGCTTCTTGGCGAGCTCCATCAATTTTGGAATTGCTTGCTCACCGCTGCCTACCTGCAAGTGTAAAGTTCCGTCTACAATTTTCACCCCTTTCACGAGCTTGCTCTTCCGAAAAATGCCGAGATATTTTTCTGGATTGGAAATATTGATGGAAACTACGTCTCCCTTGAGCGTGTTTTTTAACGCATCCGGTTTATCGAGCGTCACGATTTTCCCGTAGTCGATGATTGCAACACGATTGCAGAGGTAGTCGGCCTCCTCTATGTAGTGGGTCGTGAGGATGACAGTGACTTTTTCTGTCTCGTTAAGCGCGCGGATGTGGTCCCAGATGACGCGCCTAGTCTGAGGGTCGAGCCCAAGGGTCGGCTCGTCTAAAAAAAGAATTTTGGGATGATGCATCAGGCCCCGCGCCATCTCCAGCCTGCGCTTCATGCCACCAGAGTAATTTTGGACGAGAACATCGGCACGGTCCTTGAGCCCAACAATTTCTAGAACCATCTTGATTCGCTCGCACCGCTGATCTTTTGTCATACCATACATCCGCCCGTGAAAGTCCAGGTTTTCCCTGCCGGTCAGGCGGTTGTCAAGCGATGGCTCTTGGAACACTATCCCGATTGCCTTGCGGACGCCGTCTGGATCCTTGTGGATGTCAGAGTCTGCTACTTTCGCCGCCCCGTTAGTTGAAGGCAAAATCGTGGAAAGCATGTGGATTAATGTGGTCTTTCCCGCGCCGTTTGGTCCCAGCAGGCCAAAGATTTCGCCGTAGTTTATCTTTAAACTTACGCGATTGACTGCAACTAGCTCCTTGAACTTTTTGGTCAAGTTGTGTGTTTCTATCGCGTATCCAGCCTTCACGGTTCATATCCCCTCATCTGGTCATCGCTCTCTTGAAGACGGGCACCGCAATCAGTATCATCACGGCCCCGAATCCTACCAGCACCGCCAGCTCAGTAGCTATTGCTGGTACCCCGGCTCCAAGCGTCATGACCTTTCTCAATGCAGATGTTACGTACGACAATGGAAACACCTTTGAAATGGCCTGCATAAACCAAGGCATCTGTTGTATGGGGAAGAACACCCCGCTCAAGAACATCATGGGGAACATCAGCGTCATCAGCATCATGCCCGCCGTTTCCTCATTTTTCGCATAGGATGTGATCACAATGCCCAACCCCACAAAGCTGAATACACCCAAAAATAACAGGGCGAAAACCAGCAGGACGTTCCCTTGAACAGTAACGCCGAAGAGGGTCATCGCCAATACGAGTATGATGATTGCTTGGATCATCCCCCTGGTCGTTTGGGCGATCGTTTTTCCGAGCAGTATCGACAGTCTATTGATTGGTGCCGACATCATGCCGTCCAGAGTGCCCACCTCTTTCTCGTGGGAAATGGCGCGGGGCAGCCCCATCATCACGGACATCATCGCCGTCATCGCTATTATCCCGGACGCCACGAACTGGAAATAGTTCGGATTTCCTGGCACGACTCCCTCTGTCTGGACGTTGTAGGGTTTTATTACAGCCAATGAGTTATCTGCGCCGAAGGAGTTATCAAGTCGCTGGACGTTTTGCTGGGCCAGCCAGGTCCCCATTTGCTCGATTGTCTGTGTCAGGGCACTTTGCATCATTGTTGAAATTTGAGGGTTGGATTGGTCCGTGACGATTGTTATGGTTGCCTGCTTGCCTGCCATCAAACTTGACGAGAAATTTTCTGGAATGATTATGCCGCCGTAAATGTCGCCATTCTGAACTTGGGTTCTGATGTTGTCGAAACTGGCGGCGCTGCTGAGGTCCATCATTCCAGTTTGGTTGCCTATCGCCTCCAACTGTGTTATAAAAATGTAGCTCGGGGAATTATCGCCGCCCGCATCCAAGTTTACTAACCCAACTGGCAGGTGATTGAGTGAGCTGGCGCTCGGGAATATGTACCCGACCATTACCATCATGAAGAGCGGCATCAAAATTAGCAGTACAACTGCCATCCTGACCCTGCTGAACTCTAACAGATCCTTCCAAGCAATCCGCAAACTATTGGACAGTACTCTCTTTGCGCCCATGGCATCACCTTATCCTTGGCTTCGCCTCGCCCCCGTGCTTGTGCAGTCCTGACGAAACCTGCTTGGAAACCTGTTCCCGCACCTCATGTCCAGTAAGTTGCAAAAATACGTCTTCAAGCGTTGGGTCAAGGCTGTTTATCGATAGGATTTCCCCGTCGTTCGACCGCACGGCGTCCACTATCTTGTCAAATGCTTTGCTTCCTTTGGTGTGGACTTTGATGCGCGTCTCGCCATCTCTGGTGACTGAACTGACGCATGGCAAAGATTTCACCAGCGACAGCAGCTTGCTGTTGAGATTGGAAATGTTAAGTTCAAAAACACTCCCCTTTGAGACAATCCGTTTTAGGTTAAGCGGGGTGTCGAGAGCGACTATCTTCCCGCGGTCCATGATGCCAATCCGGTCGCATAGCATGTCTGCTTCCACCATCATGTGCGTCGTGAGGATCATCGTTATCCTGTTCTCCCGGTTGAGTTTGCGCACGAACTCACGGATTTCGCTGCTCGATTGCGGGTCCAGACCCAGTGTTGGCTCATCCAGAAACAATATCTTGGGCATGTTGAGAAGCGCCCTTATCACGTTGATTCTCTGTTTCATGCCGGTCGAGAATGTCCCCACTTCCTTGTCCTGCCATTTTTCCATATGGACGAGTTCGATAAGCTCCTTGATCCTGCGCTCCAGCACATCTTTTGGGATGTTGTACAATTTTCCGAAGAATTTCAAGTTCTCCTTGGCGGTCAGCCGGTCGTACATGATCATCTTTTCAGATACCAGCCCGATGAGTTCTCTTACCTTGTTGCCGTCTTTCACCATGTCGTGGCCACCGATTTTTGCGGTGCCCCCCGTAGGCACGGTCAGCGTACAAAGCAGCCTTATTGTCGTGCTTTTGCCAGCGCCGTTGGGTCCGAGCAGTCCAAATATCTCTCCTTCCTTCACGTCGAATGAAACGTGGTTAACTGCAGTTACCTCGCCGAATTTTTTTGTCAGGCCGTGTGTTTCTATCACGGATACAGCTTTCATCTAATCAACCCCAAAAAGCTCGTGGAGAAATTCTCTGAACCCGCTCATCAACTTCCTCCACTCGGAAAATGCCGCTGTTGCAGCTTTTTCCCCTTCTTTGGTTATTTTGTAATATCGGCGGCTTGGCCCCCCAGCTCCTCGCGCCGTCCATGTGCTTTCCACAAGTCCGCGTTTCTCAAGCCGACGCAGTATCGGGTATATCGTCCCGGCTTTTGGCATCCATCTGCCTTTAGTTTTTGATTGGAACAGCTGTATTATTTCGTAGCCGTACATCTTGCCGCCCTTCTTCTTCAAAGTCCAGAGGATAAACATGCTCAACATACCCCTCTTCATTTCTTGATGCATGTGAACGCGCCATTCATCACGTTTTCTTTCCATGGTGTCTTTCTGACTATGTAGCATCACTATATAAATGCAGCGTCACTACATACTCCAACAAAAGCAGCATTTCAGTGGCTGGCCCTCGCGCCATTAGGGTTAAAATGGGCCCCCGCGTAAAGTTGGTGGGACCGATATGACAACTTGCACGTCATGCAACAAGGAAATAGCTCCCGGGGGCGTGGCGACCCATTTCCCTTGCCCGAGCTGCGGCTCATTTGAAGTGTGGCGGTGTTCCAAGTGCCGGCGCCTCAGCAACGCTTACAAATGCCCGAGCTGCGGGTTTGCGGGGCCTTGAGGTGTCGAGATGGCGGACGTTGCCGTGACGATAATGCTGATGCCAGAGGGCACTGAGGTCGACTTGGGCAAGCTTGAGAAGGAGGCAAGGGCGCGCGCTAGGGTCCACTCCGTTTCAAAAGAGCCGATAGCCTTCGGTCTGGAAGCCCTCAAAATCATTGCCCTGGTGGAAGACGCGGAGGGGGGTACGGACCCGCTGGAGAAGGCGCTCGCGTCTATCCCTGGCGTGGGGAACGTCCGGGTTGTGGGCCTCACCAGGCTTTTGTAGGGCAGTTTTGCGTACAAATCAGTTATCCCTTTAGGGCGGTTCGGGCGATTTTTAAAAGATAAAGTGGTAGCAGAGCAGGCAGAGCGGGCAACGAAGATCTCCATAGTCACGACCACTTCCATGGGTTTGGTCGAGGTAATGGCAGCGGTTTTTTCAGGCAGTGTTGCGTTGTTTGCGGCCGGAATAGATGCACTTTCCGACACCGTGACGTCACTTGTGGTTTTGGCTGGTTTGCGCATCTCCAAGCGGCCGGCCGATCGCGGGCACCCCTACGGGCACGCCCAGGCGGAGACGCTGGCTTCCTTGATACTTGCGATCGTGCTTTTCTTCGCGGGCCTGCGGGTGGCATTTCTTGCAGCAGAGAAGTTCCAGTCCGGCGCGACGCCAGTGGTGTCGCTTGAGCTTTTGTTGGTAACGATAGCGGCAATAGCGGTTTCAGGGCGCTTGGCGAGGTACAAAATCACAACCGGAAGGAAAACTCACAGCATGGCCGTGATTGCAGACGGCTACCACACGCTTACGGACGCAGTGTCGGCTGCGGCTGTTCTGGGTGGACTGGTCTTCGTGGGAATCGGTCACCTGTGGGCGGATTCACTTGTAGCTTTGGGGATTTCCGTGTTGATAGTTTACTGGAGTTTAGGGATTTTGCGGAATAGCGTTGGCGTAATCATGGAAGCGTCCCCCGGAAAAGAAGTGATGGACAAAATAAGTCACACTTGCTCGAATGTTCCCGGAGTTATCAGTTGCCACAGCTATCGTGCCCGCAGGGTTGGGTCCAGGATATACGCCGACGTGCACATCAAAGTTGACCCAAAAATAACGGTGGAAAAGTCACACGCGATAGCGACGATGGTCGAGCGCAGGTTAAAGGCAAGGATAGCAGATTTAACTTCAGTAGTGGTGCACGTTGAACCGGCAGAAGGGAGAGAGGTTGGCAAAAAGCGTTGAGGAAGTGAGGGCGGACATACCGTTCCTGCGCACGGGCATCATTTACCTGGACAACACAGCGACCACCCCAACTCCGGAGCCGGTTATCAAAGCCATGCTTGAGTACTTTCACAATTACAGCGCCAACGTAGGGCGTGGCCTGCATCGTGCGACCAAGCGCGCAACGGAGGAGTTTGAGGCGGCCCGCGGGAAGATAGCAAGCGTGATAAACGCAAAGCCGGAGGAAATTGCTTACACAAAAAATGCCACCGAGTCAATCAACATCGTTGCCCAAGGGCTGGACCTGAAGAGGGGGGACAAGGTCATAACAACAATGTTGGAGCACCACAGCAATTTACTGCCATGGCAGCGCCTGGAGCAGGAGAAGGGAGTGAAGTTGGAAATCGTTGAGGGATCAAAGGAGTGCCTGTTAGACCCGTCAAAGTTCGAGGCGGTAATCGACAAAAAAACCCGTTTGATAGCCACGCACCACGTTTCCAACGCGGTGGGAAGCATCCAGCCGGTCAAAGAGATAGGAAAGGTGGCCCGTGAGCATGAGGTTTTGTATTTAGTAGACGCTGCCCAATCGGTCGGCCACATGCCGGTCGACGTGAAAAAAATAGGCTGCGATTTCTTGGCGGCGCCAGGCCACAAGGGTCTTCTCGGGCCGCAGGGAACAGGATTTCTGTACTTCAGGCGGGAGCTCGGGAAAGATATCAAACCACTGCTGGTCGGCGGCGGAATGGTTGAGGAGGCCGACGTTCACGGGATCAAGTTTTTAGAACCCCCCCGGATTTTTGACGCCGGGACCCCAAACATCCCAGGGATAATCGGGCTTGGAAGGGCGTGCGAGTACGTCCTTGATATCGGAATTGAAAGGATTGAGAAGAGGGAAAGGGAGCTCACGGACATGATGATGAAGATTGCAAAAATGGAGAACGTTTCGGTATATGGCCCGTCAGACTTGAACAAGCGCGGTGGAGTGGTGAGTTTCAATGTGAAGGGACTTGGGCACCACGATGTTGCTTCAATGCTTGATGAACTGGAGAAAATCGCGGTGAGGTCTGGCCACCACTGCGCCCAGCCGACAATGAGACATCTGGGAGTGGAGGGGACGGTCAGGGCCTCCGTCCACTACTACAACTTACCTGATGAGGTCACGAAGTTCGTCGAGACGGTTGGGAAGATCGCGCGGGAGTTTGGCGGCTGATTTGCCGAACCTCCACTTTTTGCCCAGCGCCTTCTTGACGTCGTCTACCACTTTCGGGCGCTTTTCTGCGGGCATTTGGAACTTCTCGCCTTTCATGGCGTTCACGATGTTGGTAACCCCTTCGGACAGCGCCTGGAGATCATAACCACCCTCAAGGAGGAAGACGGCCTTGCCCTTGCACAGCTGCCCGGCCTGCTCCAAGACAATGTTGGCAATCCACCCGTAGGCGTTTGAGGAAAGCTGGAGTTCTGTAAGCGGGTCCCTCGCGTGGGCGTCAAACCCGGCGGACACGGCAATGAGTTCGGGCTGGAACTGTTCCACCAGCGGGACGAAGATCTCGCGCATGATCGCCGCGTACTCCCCGTCCCCGCCCCCCGGCTGCACGGGGACGTTTACCTTGTATCCTTCCCCCGCGTCCAGGCCGGTTTCTTCTGGGAGCCCCGTGCCCGGATAAAGCGTGGAAGGATGCTGGTGAATCGACATGTAAAGGACGTTAGGGTCCTCGTAAAAAATATCCTGGGTGCCGTTGCCGTTGTGGGCGTCGATATCCAGAATAAAGACCCGCTGGAGGTCCCGCTTCAGGCTTTCCACCATTATCGCCATGTTGTTGAAGTAGCAGAAGCCGCCGCCGTGGTCCCTGAATGCGTGGTGCCCGGGAGGCCTGAGCAGGGCGAATGAGTTTTTGAACTTCCCGGATGCCACGAGCTCCCCAGCCTCGATGGCCCCGCCCGCCGAGAGTAGGGCTATCTCAAAAGTGTTCGTGTGGGTCGGGGTGTCCCCGTCTATCGGGCTCTGCGCCGCGCTGAGCTTTTCCACAAGAGAGACATATTCGGGATCGTGGACGAGCTCGATATCTTTCCTGCTTGCGGGCTTTGGCGCGACAACTTTAACTTCAGGGGAGTCCCAGAGGCCCGCTTTCTTGAGCCCCTCCACGATGGCTTCAAGGCGCTGCGGTCTCTCAGGGTGCCCCCAACCGGGGTTGTGTTCAAGATATTTTTTTGAGTAGACAATGGCTGTTGTCATCACTTCCCCTCGATTTCTGCACGCTTCACAAGGTAATAACCGCTTGTGCCGCGCCAGACATTCTCCGCCTCGACAACCTTGATTTTGGATTTGAAAAAGGGGGCATCCAGCACCAAGGACTCGTATTCTCCTCCCTCTCCGGCAGGGTTTATCCTGTACTTTTTGCTCAGCTCGATCAATTCCTCGACGGCAGCGTTGTCGAGCTCTCTCCCGAGCCACTCCGGTCCCAAGCCATCGGCCGCCACCGCAGTGATGATCACCTTGAACTTGTGTTTGAGTATATCGATGAGCAAATTTTCAGGGTTTTCCCCCCAGAGGGGCGCCAAGTGTTTCAGACCAAGCTTCTCGCATATTCTGTCGATGCTTTTCTTTTGGTAGCCAGAGGCAATTGCCCCGCTCACAACCCCCTCGACATTTATGGAAGACATGGCCCTCTCGAGGTCTACAAGTTCTTTGTCCTTCTCCCCGCTTGTTTCCACTTTCAAAAGAGGCAGCCCCACACACTTGGCGAGGAGATCCACTAGTTTAACGTTGGGGTGGTGAAACATCCAGCTGTCCTCCCTTTTGGGGACCATGGCCAGCAGGCAGGCGATTTCGTGTTTTTCTCTCATGGCCATCCAAAGGGCGAGCGTCGAGTCCTTGCCGCCAGAGCAGAGAACAGCCATCTTCATCGGAATCAACAGAGACTATCACGCCAGAGTAAAAGACAGAGCAGGGGTGCCAACACCTTATATAGGAAAAACATGACGGTTCTTTGGAGAATAACATGAATCCCAAAACGAAGGCAGCATTAGCGCTAGTCTCACTTGCAATCGGGATGTTCCTTCTTCTAGAGGGGTCGAAGATGGACAATACAGTCTTTGATTTGGCGTATGTTGCGGTCGGTGCCGTGCTCGTCATAGCCTACCTGCCGCTGATAGGGAACTATCTTGAGGACAAGCTCAAGGCGCCGAGGATGGTGACTTTAATGCCAATGCTGCTCATGTTGGGGGCAGCGCTGATTTCTCAAGGGATTTATCCACATGGGACCAAGGTTCCTCCCATCATTGAGCAAGTTTTGTTCATCGCTCTGGGCATCGCGCTGGTCGTTGGCTCAGCAATCGTAATAATAAAAGCAAAAAAAAGCAAGCCAGCAATCGTAGCAACAAAACCAAAAAAAAGCAAGCCAGCAATCGTAGCAACAAAACCAAAAAAGAGTCAACGTTAAAGCCCAAGCATTTTCAGAGCACCGCCTTTTGCCCCCGCGAAGAATAAAATGCACGGCAGCATTATCACGCCCATCACCATCGTGCCTATCACCAGCGCCATCACCAGCTTTATCGGCACTCCCATCAGCTGCCCTTTCTCATCCATTTTCTTCCCGCCGGAGCTTTGAGAGGAGGTTCTTTATATAGGAAGAAAATCCAGGGGCGTGACACACGTGTATCAACCAGAGCTTATGGAGTGCCTGACCCCGGCCGAAAAGGTCGGGCGGATTTACAGGCTGAGTGAAGGGCAGGCTGGTGCTTAAGATGGTCAAACGACTGGGAGCCTAGCGTGGGAGAGGATTGGCCGCCAGCTACTCCCCGCAGGTTGACCCGTGGAAAAGAACATCTATAGTTAAATCGAATGACATCCATAAAGTAAATCGGATATCATGCTTGAGCTGGAAAGAAGCCTCAAGGTACTATTTGTAGTTGGGCTGGCGATAGCCGCGGTCTCAGCCGCTGCCATCTATTCAATTGTATATTCTGGAGGGGGAAAAAATTCTAAAATCGAAAACAATGAACCTACAAATGTTTACTATTACGGAGAGCAAATGGCTCAGTGGAATGGTGATAATTGGTTCATTGTGGCTGGTCCTGTGTGGACATCCGGTGGCGTCTCACGTGGTGGCTTTTTGACTTCAGTTAGCATGATTTCCTCAACAGATGGTTGGGCAGTTGGATTTTATGGAACGACCATCCATTGGGATGGCTCAAAGTGGTCAGCAATTGACAGCCCAACCACAGAAGGCCTCACCTCAGTCCACATGCTTTCGTCGAACGAGGCGTGGGCAGTTGGGGGGAATGGGATTATCCTCAGGTGGAATGGCTCCGTATGGCAGGAAGTTCAGAGTCCTGTCACGGTTACTCTGAGTTCCATTTACGCACTCTCGTCGAACGAGGCGTGGGCAGTTGGGGGGAATGGGATTATCCTCCGGTGGAATGGCTCCGTATGGCAGGAAGTTCAGAGTCCTGTCACGGTTACTCTGAGTTCCATTTACGCACTCTCGTCGAACGATGCGTGGGCAGTTGGATATTCGGGCACCGTCCTCCGCTGGGATGGCTCAAACTGGTCAACAGTTAACAGCCCAACCAGCGAACCACTATATTCTATTTATATGTTATCATCGAGCGACGGCTGGGCCGCAGGGCAGGGGGGGACCATCCTCCGCTGGAACGGCTCGAACTGGTCAGCGGTTGGCAGCCCGACTGGCAAATCCCTCTATTCCATTTACATGCTCTCCGAGAACAAAGGGTGGGCGGGTGGAAGATTTTACGGCCTTTCACGTTGGGACGGTTCAAACTGGACAGTAGCTCAAAGTCCGGTGGAAACTATTTATTCTATTTACATGCTTACCTCCGACGATGGTTGGATGGTGGGCGGTTTCATAGGAGAATAGAATTCTTTAAAAACCTTCCTTCAACAGTAGTGTGGAGATGAGAGCATGCCGCTTGACGAACATCCAAACTTGAGTAGGGGGGCGTTTAGGATTTTTACTGCGGCGGCAATCATTATCATGATAATGATATCCTCAACGATGCAAAGTGCTGCTGCAAATCCTCATCGTTCAATTAGCGATAGTTTTGACTTAGCGGTGCTGGGTGGAGGTTACTTCAGAGACCACAGATTAGTCGAGAATAAACTTACAAATGCTATCGAACACATGAACATCAGATCTGATACTAAGAGAATGTTAAAATTCGTAGTAACGTCAGATTTCGTTTCTAGCGTAGAAAATATAGTTGAAAATGAGAAAGAAATGCTCGTCCGGTTGTGCACACGTGTTTTGGAGCAACTAATGACTGATGGAGAGATTCAAGCTGAAAATTGGATTAAAGCTCACACCAAAATAATGAGGGGTCTTGATATTCACGAGATTGGGGAGTACTTCGAAGAAAATGTGCTTGGCACCGCCCCCTCTCCAAACCTTGGTGCATATCATACTTATAGTGAACTCCTAAGTGAACTCATACAGCTTGAAGAAACTTTCCCCAGCCTCATAGATTTAGTATCTATAGGAAAAAGCTGGCAGAATAGGGATATCTGGCTAGTTCGTATCACTAATGAGAATATTGGTGGAAAAAAGCCAGCAGCCCTTTTTGTGGGCGAGCACCATGCAAGGGAAGCGATTACCGTGGAAGTATGCTTGCGGTTTATCAAATATCTCTTGGAAAATTATGGAAATGACCCAATAACGAAGAATGCTGTCGATAAAGAGACCATACTTGTTATTCCAATGTTAAATCCAGACGGGCTTGAGGTAATAAATGCGGACCCATACAAGGATTGGAAACGTAAAAACTGCAGACAAGATGATGATGCAGACGGTCGTGTGGATGAGGATCCGCCCAATGAAGGATATGAAATAGGAGAAGGGATTGATGATGATGGCGATGGTCTTGTAGATGAGGATCCACCTTTAGATGCACACCGCAGCTGGGGGGGCGTTGACCTAAACAGAAATTATCCGTTTCAGTGGGGCGGAATAGGTAGCGACAATAGTCCTTATACAGATATTTATTGCGGTCCAGAAAGTGTGGGTGGGTTTTCAGAACCGGAAACACAAGCTATTCAGTCGTTGACCGAAAATTACACAATAAGATATGCGTTATCGTTCCATTCCGGAACAGAGTTGGTTATTTATCCATGGGGTTATACTGGTACCCCGCCACCTGATGAGAACTTGTTTATTTCAGTTTGTAAGGAGATAGAAAACGAAACTGGTTATCCATACTCACAAGGGTATTATGAGCCATATCCAACCTCGGGGACGTTTGAAGATCATCTCTATGGTGTTAATGGAACCAAAACGCTTTGTGCCGAAATTTATGAGGGTGCGGAATGGGGGGACATGTGGAAATTCTTCAATCCATTAGAAAATGAAATATCGATTTATACTGCCGGATGTTTGCCGATGTTGCAAATTTTGTTAAAATATAGCTTACTGGAACCAGTTAGTTACTGGCCACTGAATGAAGGCTCGGGCACTACAGCTCACGACAACTCTGACTACGGGAATGACGGCACGATTCATGGTGCCCAGTGGGTCGATGGGAGACTTGAAAGCGCCCTCCTGTTCGATGGCTACGATGAGTACGTTAGCGTGCCTAACTCGCAAAGCCTTCAGATTTCAGATGGGATAACTGTTGACGCATGGGTTTATCGACACGGTCAATTCCGTGACGAAGCAGTTGCGATGAAGAGAAGTGAAAATACTGGTTTTGGGCTTTGGTTTTCAGAAACAGACAATAAAGCATATTTCGGCACTGGCAGCACCGAGTTTAGGGGTGTGAGGAGCGCTAGTGACATCAAGACAGACAATTGGTACCATATTGTTGGCACTTACGACAATGAGGTACTTAAAATTTACATCAATGGTGTGCTTGAAAATTCGGAGAATATTTCGGGGCAGCTTGCATACAACACGACAAATCTTACAATCGGCAAACACAATGTGACAAACAGCCACTACTTCGATGGCATCATCGACGAGGTTCAAATTTATGATCGCTCTCTTAACGAGAACGAGATTTGGTCGCATTATTCCAGAATGCCGCCAATCATCAAAATGCTTAATATTGACGGCGTTCTAGCACAATCCCGAGTTTGGACCGACAACAATATTTCTGTCACCATCAAGGTAACTAACGATCTTTCGATTACCTTGGAAAACGTTGATGTTTTCTTGAACTTTCTTGACGAGTCAGGTCAATCAGTTAGAGAGAATGGTCCAGTTAGGATTACCCTTGCGCCAAGTGAAAATCAAACGTTTGCGATGTCGATAACCGCGCCTTCGTCAATCGGCAACTACACATTGAGAGCCCGTGCGGAGTATGCAAGCAAGTGTTGTGACAGCACCAAACCAGTTGAAGCGGTGCGGGGCTACTGGACCACGCGCGCCACGCCGGAAATTACCAGCGTGGGCAGCGCGCTGACAGTTGTCGAAAACGATGTCTACGTGTCTGGCGAAGTCCCGACCGCAAGCGTCCCGTACTCGCTCCGCGTGCAATATTACATGTCCAGAGCATGGGGGGGGTGGCCCAGAACTTCACCCTGACAATGTGGAGAATTATCCCGCGTACATCGATGACATGCCGCGTGCGATTACTCAAATAGGCACAGATTGGTGGAAGACAACTTGGGAGGCCGAGGAGGTGATAATCGACGATGCGGACGATCACATCATCAAGGTTCCGAGCAAGATAATAACCGACTGGCCGGACCCGAACTCTTGGAAAAAGCGCGAGTTTATCATAAGTTGGAGCAGGTGGATTGAAAACGACAACGTGGTTTATGTGCGGGCTGTTTATTGCTGGAACTACACATCGCCGCAGGTCGATAACTTCTGGAGGAGTACCTATCCATATGCATATGTGCCAGGCCGCGCTCTTTGGAGGTGGCGCTCCGGCACTTGGGAGAATTTGAAACCACTCCCTGCTCCGGCGGGGGCGGGCGCAGACCTGGAATATCTCAAACCGAGCGTGTTAGATGGGAACAAGGGAATATACGCCGTGCGGGGCGGGGGGACGAATGATTTCTGGATGTATGATAATACAACTGACAACTGGCTGTCGATGGCCTCGCTTCCATATCCGGCTTCGGTGGGGGCAGACATAACCACGGGCTGGACATGGGGCATAAGCGAAAACCAGCTCCGTAAATTTGATGTTATTTACGCGATAACGGGCGGCAACTCGCGGTCAGTGTTCGCTTTCAACACGGAAGAAAACATGTGGTTCCAAGCGGGCGCGACACCGCTTCCGACGAACGATAAAAGTTCGCTGGTCTGGGCGAAAGACTCGCTCTACTTCATCTCCGGTGGACAGTTTTATAGGGGCACGGTTTTCTTCGTGCCTTATCCGATATCTTTCTACTTTATCTATCCGCAACAGTTACCTGCGCCTCCGAAGACGGGCCCAAGCAGAATTTGTTACAATGGCGCCGACTTTATCTTGGCCGTGTTTGAGGGAGAAAGAGAACTCTGGCGATATTCTATAGAGAATAGCGTATGGAGTCTCGAGGCAAAGCTGCCCGCGAGCGTGCTTGCCGGAGGCGATGTGGCCGCCAAGTCTCCAAGCGATAATTGGGCCGGGGTTTTCGCGATTCAAGGTGGCGGGGACAACGGATTCTGGGAATACACGCCTTACCATACGCCCAGAACGACCCTGATCTCACCCGCGGATGGAGCGGTTCTCAGCACCCGCACCCCGACCTTCGAATGGTCCGAGGTGTCTAGCCCGGCCGGCGTGTTTTACGACCTGGAGATATCGTACGACGACTTGTTAATCATGAGTGTGGAAAACCTGCGGACGACGAGCTACACGCCAAGGCGCCCGCTGTTCAACGGTTACTACACTTGGCGCGTTGTCACCAAAACTGGCTGGGGGGACGTTTGGACAGAGACTTCAGAAGAGAGAAGATTTGTCATTTCCAGCTCAATCCCGGCCGAGAGCACGTTCGTGTGGACTCAAAGCGATTGGTCAGGCCCCTCGGACGTGAATTTCTGGGATAACGCGGCGGGATATTGCGTTGGCAAACAGGTCGACACGTCAGATAATGACAACATAAAGCTTTCTTTCAGAGAGTACCAGTTTGGCAACAATGCAGCGAGCATTTCGTCATCTCCGATAAGGAAGATGGCCGCGCCCGTGGAGTGGTCTTCCATCCGCTTTACCGTCCGCTCAAGCAAGGTGCTAGATAAAATCAGGGTTTACATCAGCCCGGTTTACGGGTCGCCTCCATCCTACACCTTCGGGATTCAGGTCGACGATGGAACGGGTAAACCGTCGGGCACGTATCTCAGCTCTGAAAACGTGACGCCAACCACGGCGGGCTGGTACGTGATAGACATCCCAGATGTCCAGCTTGCGGCTGGCGGCATCTATCATATTGTCGTGAAACCCGCGGACATCTCGTCCGAGGACAACGCTATTGCAATCCGAAGATCCTCGCCCCGCCATGGACTCGTTCCCTCCCAACAAACCGCCGGAGTCGATTCCTACGACAGTGAAGCCAACACGCTGTTAACAAGAGACGACGGGTACACGTGGGGCGTTCAAAACCGCCAGCCCATCTATGTGCTCGATTTCGCGGACAACACATACGACGGCAATCCATACGCGGTGGCCGGGTATCACCTGCCAATAGACGGGCAAAACTACGCCGGCCAAGTTTTCAAGGCTTCAGTAGACATGCGCATAACGAAGGCGGGCTTCTTCATTCAGAAGGTCGGGCAAGCAGGGTCCGGCCCATCGCTTTACTTCGCCCTCGTGGACGTGGACAACGGGGCGGTGCTGGAGAACACCATGTTTGCGACGTTTTCTGAAGTGCCGGAGAGCTACGGATGGGTCGAAAAAACGTTGCCGGAACCCATCTGGCTCACGGGGGGCCACACTTACAGGTTTTACTTATGGACTCAAACGGGGACGAATCTTTACCGCTTCAACGCTCCACATACCGATCTCAACACTTCTCCCTATCCGGAGCTGACGTTTGGAGGGGTGGAATCAGCCGCAACTTATTCAGCCGACAACGGCAACACTTGGGTTGTCGACAATGCAAGAGATGTCGTGTTCAGGTTTGAAGTCATCGAAAGCATCTATCGCTACTCTTCAGGGTTCCTCACTTCATCGGTGTACGACGCCGAAGATGTGCTTGACTGGGGAGTAATTGAGTGGGACAACATTACGCCGGAAAATACCCAACTTGTCGTACAGGTCCGAGCTGACAATCAATACCCAATCTCGACCAATTGGATCGAAGTCGAAAACGGCCAGAACCTGGGCGTAAGCGCCCGTTACATCCAGTACCGCGTGGAGCTAACGGGGGACAACGTTGCGACCCCGGTATTCAGCGGAATCCGCATCCACTACGGCACCACCCCGCCAACTGACTGGACCCAGGGCAACTGGGCAGGCGGTGCCACATACCCCACGCTCGAAAACGGCACTTGGTACAACATTTATCACAAGTACTTCTGGGGCGAAAACATTGAAACAAAAGGCGCGGGCGAAACTAGACTCGGAGATGCGGAGAACACGGCACATCTTGTCATAAGCGAGGTCAGCGTAGGCACGATCGGCGCCAGCTACGAATTCGTGGAGCTTTACAACCCGACCCAGGAAAACATCTTCATCAACAGCTCCAACTTCAAGCTCCGCTTTGTCAGTTCCTCCAACGCTGTGACAACGAAACAAATCACTTGGAACAGAAACGTCGTGCCGGCCAAGGGCTTCTTCCTGTTCGCCAGCCCCGGGACGGTTTCAGATCCGGACGCAACATTCTCAGCGGCCCTCACCAGCACGAGCGGAGTGATAATCGACAACGATGAGAACTCCTCAAACGGCACCATCGACCGCGTTGGCTGGGGTAATCCGCTGCCATCAAATGCGGTTGAAGGTACAGGTATAGCGGCAACTCTATCAACGGGCGACTCCATCGAGCGTAAGGCAAAATTGACATCGACCGCCGCAAGCATGGCCCCGCCCGTTCTACAATTGGAGAACACATGGATGGGCCTGAGCGACACTCTCGGTTATGGGAGCGGGGTCAGCGCCGCATACGCCGAGAACGTCGGCACGCGCTACATCTACCAGCTCAGAGGTGACGGAACCGATTTCTATAGATACTGCGTTGACACAAAAACGTGGGAAAATATGGCGCCCACGCCAGCGGCCATTGGGGCTGGTGGAGCACTTGTATATGCGGAGAACAATGGCATAAAGTACCTTTTCGCCCTGCGCGGTGGCGGCAGCGATAATTTCTACCGCTATGATGTTGCCGCGAACTCGTGGGCTAGCATGGCCACCTTCGGCACGGTAGGCGCTGGCGGCTCGCTCGTCTGGACCGGAGGAGATAACATCTACGCGCTACGCGGTGGCACGGCCGAACTCTGGCGCTACAGCATAAGCTCGAACTCGTGGACGCAGCTGGCTTCAAGGTACACATTTGGAGCCGGTGCCGCGCTGACATGGGGCGGAGGGGACATCCTCTACGCGTTCAAGGGCGGCAGCGCCACGACCTTCTACAGGTACAAAATATCAACCAACAGCTGGACCAGCCCCGGGAACGCGGCCGCCGCGCCGGCGACCGTGAGCTCAGGCGGTTCTCTCGCCTGGACCGGGGGAGACTTTGTCTACGCGGTCAGGGGCGGTGGCAACGCTGATTTCTGGCGCTACAGCATGAGCGGCAACTCCTGGGAGAACAAAGCGGGCTTGCCGGAAAACGCGGGGACGAACTCCGGCAACCGCCTCGTGCACAAAGACAACTACCTTTACTACGTCCGGGGAGTCACTACACCGGCATTCTGGCGCTATGCGATTGTGACAACCTCTGAGGGCGGCGAGGACCAGTTAAAGGGCAACAGCTACGACACAGACAACAACTCTAACGATTTCATTGTCCATCGTGGTTATTACAATCCGCAGAACTCGCTTTCAGGCACGGAGCGCAGCTACCTGTCAAGTGGTTACCTTGAGTCCTCAATCTATGATGCCGAGCAGCTCGTTCCTTGGGAGAACATCACTTGGGACGCGAGCACGCCTGCGGGCACAAATATCGCTGTTGAAGTGCGGACATCGGAGAACGGCGCGGCATGGTCGGATTGGGAGACCGTGACCAACGGCGAGAACTTGGCTAGATCCGCACGTTACATCCAATACCGTGTCTGGTTCTCGACCGATAACGTGCTGGTAACGCCTCTCTTATATGAAATCCGCATATGCTTTGACCCAAATGGCCTAGGTCTTCTTAAGAATGCAATCTACGGGCTTCGGGACCTTGTTGATGTGTTTGGACACATGGAGATTCAGCATGGTGTCAAAAACTCGTTGATGGCGAAACTTCAGAACTCGCTGCAAAAACTCGATTCCACCATTGATGTTTTTGGTTCAAAACAAGCGTCTAGACTGCTTAATTCAACAATCAGGGAACTAGAGGCTTTCATCAGCCAAGTAGAAGCTCAGAGCGGAAAGCATGTAATCCCCGGCGACGCAGAAATACTAGTGGAACGTGCACAGCAGATCATCGCACGGATTAACAATGTGCTTTTGCAAATTGGAGAGAACTCACAGAAGCACATTACATAAAAGATAGTCGACAATCATGCGGACCGCCGCCCCTCATCTGTAGGCCTTTACACCTACAGCAAAACCCGCCCGAAGTGTTATATGTTGCAAACAGCACTTCCTTCGCAGTCTGTGTTATACATTCCCAGCGAAACACCCATCGCGTGGGTTCTTTTCACCCCCACTGTTGCAGGGAGGATTCCCGCGGCGGTGGAGGTTGCGAGGATTAGCAGCCCGACAGGCCCGGAGTAGAAAAATGTCATGACCACTATCAGCCCGAGGACGGCAACGCAGAGGGCGCGGTAGGGCACACGCTCCATGTGTCTGGCGGCAAACTTCCCGAGCTTCAGCCCCAAAATTGTGGATATCCCACCGGCCAGCAGGGCGACGCCGATGAGGAGGAGCAGTTCAGTGGCGCCTACATCCATGACCTGCTGGACGGCCACCGCGGCCCCGCTCCTGGCCCGCCCGATCGCATAGAGGGCGACGAAAGAGAAGAGCGCCTTCGAGGTGTTGACGCTGCTGACTGCCGTGAGGAACTCCTCCGTTCCGCTGGACTTTGTGGCGACCTGCGCGAGCACGGTCCCCTGCGACGGCCCTATGCCAGGGATTATCCCTGTGACGGCCCCGGCAGTTGTCCCGGCGCAGAGGGGCTTCAGGGTTTTGCGCGCCTCAAGCGGCTCCTCCTCAAGGTTCTGTTCGGGAAGGGACGCTCCGGAAGTTATGCTTGGAAGGAGCACGCTCACGCCGAAGAGTCCCGAGAGCAATGGCATCAGCCCGGCATCCCCCGCCATCAGGTTAGAGTCGAGGGTGAGCAGGCCAAGCAGCCCGGAGAGAAAGAATATGAAGGTCGCCCATAAAATCTTCTCCTTTGAGCGCTCAAGCAGGATCATCACCACCACCACAAAAATCAGGAGCCAGTGCATATGGGGGCTGATGATTTCATACGCGGGAGTTATCACGAAAAGGAATGGCAATAGGACAAGAGCGCTCAGCATCAGCCCGCCCAAGCAGCCCCAGATGGTGAGCCTGACGGCGTGGTAGCCCCTCCCCTCCAGAAGAAGGCGGTGGGCCGGGAGGACCGAGAGCTCAGTGCCTTCTTCAGGCGCGCCGAGGAAAGTCGAAGGAATGTAACTTATGAAGACGTTTGTTATCGACATCGCCACGATGAGGGCCGCCAGTCCCAGCGATGAGGAGGCCGCGATGACGAGCATTATGGGCGTGAGGTTGTTCACGTGGAGCCCCGGAATCAGGCCGGTGACTACCCCCAGCCCCACGCCCGCCATGGTGTAGGCAATCAGCTCCAGCATTCAAGCCACTACCGCCTGCAGGTCCGACGCCCCAGCCACCTTCAGCTCGAGCTCGCCGTTGTAAATCTGCAGCCACCCGCTTGCCCGCATGGTGTCCCCGACGTGTATTTCTGGAATCCCTCCGTCCACTATCCACCCGGCAACGAAGATTGGGAGCCTTGTCCCGTTCTCCTGCAGGGTGAAGATTATGTTCCCGTTCCCGACGATTTCCCTTTCGGCGACAGTCCCCTGAACCTTCACTGGAGACCCGGCGTTGTCGTTTGATAGGCCGGCGACGCTGATGGGCGCGGTGTGAATCACCCTCACGTCTTCAGCGCCTTCCGGAACCACCTCGAGCTCATCCCTGTAGAGGGTGACCTCCCCCTTCACCTCCAGGATGTCGAGAAGTTCTATTGGCTCAAGTCCCGCCCTGGTCTTGGCGAAAATCGGCACGCTCACGACCCCCTTTGAGGAGTCCTGAAGCTTGAGGAAGAGGTGGTTGTCGCTGCTGTCTTTCAGCTCCACCACCTGGCCCGATATCACCACCTGCAGCCCGACGAAGTTGTTGTCCAAGCTTGCGATGGCGGTGATCCTTGGCCTTGAAGCGGCGGCGGCAATGTAGATGGCGGCCAGCCCGGCGAGCGAGCACATTAGGCTGAGCCTTGTAATGATTTTGTCTTCCATTTTCCCGCCGGAGCTTTGGGTGGAGGTGGTATATTAAGAAGAAAAATTGCCCGCGTTTGGAATTAAAAAGAATAGTGGGCACGCCGGCAGGCTGGGGGAAGCATGCTCGAGCGCGCCCCAGACAGAGACATTCCCCCTTTCGGAGTCCAGCCCCCGTCAGATAGACCTAATCTTGGTATAAAAAAAGCTTTCTCATCGGGTTTTTGCCTCAACTTTTTCGGCAACTTTTTTGACCGCCATGTCGAGGCGCTTCGGGAACTCTGATTTCGAGGGAACCTTGAGCTTGACCAGCTTTTTCGAGATATCTTTGATTGCCACGCTCGCCGGAGATGTCGGGTAGGCGGCCGCCACCGGCAGGTTGTCCCTGAAGGCGTCGTCAACAAGGTCGTCGGCCGGCACAACCCCGAGCACCGGCGCGATTTTGCTCGCCTTCCCCTCCCATTTTTTCATGTCCACGTTGTACTGCACCTTCGAGAGCACCACCCCCGCGGGCTTTATCTCCATGAAGCTTTCCAGCCCGCGCGCGGTCGCAAGGGTTGAATTTATGGAGTCGTCGTTTGCCTCGCAGACGTAGAGGATTCTGTCGGCGATTGCTGTCAAGATCAAATGCTCGTAGGTGACCGAGGCGGGGGTGTCGACTATTATCGTGTCGTACTTGTCGCGGAGCACCGTTATCATCTTGTTGAAGACCTTCCGCGCGTATTCTAGGTAGGCCAATGCGCTTTCGCCCTTCATCGGGGCGAGGAAGCGGCCCCCGGCTGGCACCCCGGCCAGATTTGGGTATAAAATGTTCCCCTCCTTGGGTTCCGCGTCATTTTAAGGGTATAGGTTGTCTTTAGATTGGCTGGGTTTGGGGCGGTGGTTATGAAAAACAGGAGAGGTGATATGAATGAACCCCAAACCAAATCCGAAATGTCCAGCCTGCGG
>Ga0315282_10001464_pt1 | contig 44378 bp, 38 predicted proteins | sample YL17G07_20_MG_FD_203693 | JGI IMG/M metagenome (GOLD analysis project Ga0315282, IMG submission 203693) | Sediment microbial communities from Yellowstone Lake, YNP, Wyoming, USA - YL17G07_20 | ecosystem: Environmental > Aquatic > Freshwater > Lake > Sediment | place: USA: Wyoming | collected... | reverse complement strand
CGTGGTCGTCGTCAACTACACCCAGGAGACCGCCCCGCTGGAAAAGGGAGTGGAGCGCATTTTTTCGATTCCTGACAGCGGGGCATACCTCCTCGACGGCCTGATCGAGGTCGTCAAGGGCCTGCGGCCGCGCGAAGCGCCGCGCAAAGCGATCGTGGCGATCACGACCGAGGGGCCCGAGTTCAGCAATCGCTACTACGAGGCCGTGCTGCAGCCGCTGCGCGAGAGCGGCGCCGCGCTGCACGTCCTGGTGCTTGTCGGCCTCGGCGGAGGCGACATGACGTCGGACGAGGCTCGCAATCGCAACCTGGTCATCAGCCTGGGCACGCAGGCGACCGGCGGCCGGTGGGAAAACCTGCTCAGCAGCATGTCCCTCGAGACGAACTTGAAGCAACTGGCGACGGAGCTCGCCAACCAGTATCGCCTGGTGTACGCCCGGCCGGAATCGCTCATCCCGCCCACGAAGGTCGAGGTGGCCATCACCCGGCCGGACCTCGTTGCGCGCGGCACTCCTGTGAGGACGCGGCCCCCAGCATGAGCACGCACGTTCCGTCTCGTTCTCTTTCGCGACGTCCGTCCCCGGGTGCCGGCTGGCCGGCCCGCGAGGCGTCCCGCCTGCGCCGCGTGGCCGCGGTGGCGGGCCTGGCCCTGGCGATGACGGCCACGGCGGGCGCAAGCGGCGGCGGGGCCCAGCAGCCGCTGTCGCAGAAGCCCGTGCCGCGCCCGGGCCAGGTGCCGGCGTTCAAGGCCGGCGTGGATGTCGTCTCGCTCAACGTGACGGTGACCGACCCCGGGGGGCGCTATGTCACCGACCTGCAATCACCGGACTTCAGCGTGTACGAGGACGGGGTCAAGCAGGACTTGGCGTTCTTCAACCACACCAACCTGCCGATTGCGCTCTCGCTGTTGATGGACACGAGCGCGAGCATGGAGGAGAAGCTCGCCACGGCGCAGGAAGCGGCAGTGGGGTTCGCCAGGCGCATGCGTCCGGAAGACCTGGCCGAGCTGATCGACTTCGACAGCCGGGTGGAAGTGACGCAGGCCTTCACCAGCAACACGGCGTCGCTCGAGCAGGCAATCCGGAAGACGACCGCGGGCGGCTCCACCTCGCTGTACAACGCCATCTACATCTCGCTCAAGGAGCTGAAGAAGATCCGGGCGCGCAGCCCGGAGGACGTGCATCGACAGGCGATCGTGGTCCTGTCCGACGGCGAGGACACGTCCAGCCTCGTCAGCTTCGAGCAGGTGCTCGAGCTGGCCAAGCGCTCCGAGACGGCGATCTACACCATCGGGCTCCGCTCGCGGGAACTGCTCAGCGCCAAGGGCTTCAACGAGGCGGAGTACGTGTTGCGGGAGCTGGCGCAGCAGACGGGCGGGCGCGCGTTCTTTCCCAACCAGGTCGAGGATCTCGCGGGCGTCTACGGGCAGATCTCGGACGAGCTGTCCAGCCAGTACATGATCGGCTACACGTCGAAGAACCAGATGCGAGACGGTAACTGGCGCCGGATAGTCGTGCGGGTGAACCGGCCGAGCACGATCGTCCGGACCAAGCAGGGGTATTACGCGCCCTCGACACACGACGCCGGCTCCTAGAGATGCCTGCTGTGAACATCATTCCTCTCAGCGCCTACCTGGTGGCCGCGATACTCTACGCGGTCCATTTCGTCCGGCGCAGCGCTCCGCTTGGGCGGGCCGCGACCACAGCGCTCGCCGGCGGCGCCCTGGCGCACACCTTCATCATCGGCATGCAGACGATGCAGGCGGGGCACGTGCCGTTCGCCGGCACGTCCCAGGCCATTTCGATCTTCGTCTGTCTTCTGGCGCTCGCGTATCTCTACACCGAGATGACCACCGAGGAGCGGGCGATGGGCGTCTTCATCGTGCCGCTGCTGGTGCTCCTCCAGGCGCTGCCCGTGGTCAGTCCCGGCGCCGAGCGGCGCGCCGAGGTGCTCGACAGCCCGTGGTTCGGCGTGCACGTCTCCGCGCTGCTCTTCGCGTACGCCAGCTTCGCGCTGGCCTGCATGATCGGCATCACCTACGTGCTCCTCTTCAAGGAGATCAAGGCGAAGCACCTCGGGTTCTTCTACGCGCGGCTGCCCTCGCTGCAGGTCCTCGACGCGATGAACCTGCGCGCGGTCACGATCGGGTGGGTCTTCCTCACCGTCGGCGTCATCGTCGGCGCGATCTGGGCCGTCGAGGCCCGGGCCGGGGCGATCGCCGACCCGCGGCTGCAGGCGATGTCGCTCAACGACCCGAAGATCTTCGTGGCGCTCATCTGCTGGGCCGTCTATACGTTCGAGCTCTACGCGCGGGGCGTGATCGGGTGGCGCGGCCGGCGCGCGGCGTGGCTGTCGGCCATCGGGTTCGCCATCGTGCTGCTCAACTTCGTCCCCATCGGCTACTTCCTGACGAAGAGCCACAACTTCTGATGCATCTGTTTCTGCTGGGCGTCAGTCACCGCACGGCCCCCGTGGATCTGCGGGAGCGGGTCGATTTCTCGGCCCGCGGCCTCGACACGGCCCTCTCCGCACTGGCGGAGCGTTCGACCAGCAGCGAAGCCGTCGTGCTCTCGACCTGCAACCGGTCGGAGCTGTACGTCGCCTGCGACGACGTTGCCGCGGCCAGGCGCGACCTGGTCGACTTTCTCTGCTCGTTCCACCGGCTGGCCGCCGACGCCGTCACGCCCCACCTGTTCGAGATGACCGATGCCGGGGTCGCCCGCCACCTGTTCCGCGTGGCCGCCGGCCTCGATTCGCTCGTCATCGGCGAGCCGCAGATCCTCGGCCAGGTGAAGGACGCCTACCAGCAGGCGGCCGAGCAGCAGTGCGCGGGGGCGCTGCTGAACAAGCTGTTTCACTGGTCGTTCCTGGTCGGCAAGCGGGTCCGCTCCGAAACGGCGGTCGGCGAGGGGGCGGTCTCAGTCAGCTTCGCCGCCGTCGCCCTGGCGAAGAAGATCTTCGGACAGCTCGGCGGGCTCAACGTGCTCGTCATCGGCGCCGGCGAGATGGGGAAACTGACCGCGCTGCACCTGAAGGCGCAGGGCATTCGGCAGATGGCGATCACCAGCCGGACGACGGCGCACGCGGCGGCGCTCGGCGAGGAGATGCAGGCGACCGTGGTGCCGTGGGAGTCGAGGACGGCCGCCCTCGGCGAAGCCGACATCGTCATCACGGCCACCGGGTCGACGCTGCCCGTGCTCGCGCGGGCGGAGGTCGAGGCCGTCATGCGCGCGCGGCGCAACCGGCCGCTGTTCCTCATCGACATCGCGCTGCCCCGCGATGTCGACCCGGCGGCCGGCGAGCTGGAAGAAGTGTTTCTCTACAACATCGACGACCTCCACGCGATCGTGCAGGAGAACCTGCAGCGCCGCGGCGGCGAGCTGGGCCGTGCCGAAGCGATCGTGGCCGAGGAGGTGGAGAAGTTCGCCGCCTGGCTGCGATCGCGCAGCGCGATCCCGACCGTGGTCGCGTTGCGGCAGCGGTTCGAAGCGATCCGGCGTTCGGAGCTCGAACGCCTGCAGCCAAAGCTGGCCTCGCTCCCGCCCGACGTCAGGGCCCGGGTGGACGAGGTCACCCACCTCATCGTCGAGAAGCTGCTGCACACGCCGACCGAGCAGTTGAAGGCGGTGCCGGACCCCGAGACGATGGATATCTACTCCGACGCACTGACGCGCCTGTTCAGCCTCGGTCTGGCCGACGGCGACGACGGGATGCGCCGCCCCCCCCGCACGCGGACGGCCGTTTCCCCCGAGGGCGAGCGCCCGGCGGTGCCGGTGACCGACAAGAAGCCGGTGACCTCGTGAACGCTCTGCGCCTGGGAACACGCGGCAGCCAGCTCGCGCTCTGGCAGGCGCATGCCGTCGCGGACCGGATCCGCGCAACCGGCGGGCCGGCGCGCGAGATCGTCGTGATCAAGACCTCCGGCGACAAGCTCGCCGACGCGCCCCTGTCGCAGGTCGGCGGCAAACGGCTGTTCGTCAAGGAGATCGAGGACGCGCTGCTCGAGGGCACGATCGACCTGGCGGTGCACAGCTGCAAGGACATGCCGGCCGTGCTGCCGGAGGGGCTCGAGATTTCGGCCGCCCTGCCCCGCGAGGACCCGCGTGACGTCCTCGTCCTCCCCCAGGCCGCCGGGGCTGTTTCCTCGCTCGACGAACTGCTCGGCCGCATCGGGCCCCGGGCGCGCGTGGGCACCAGCAGCGTGCGCCGCGTGGCCGAACTGTCCCGGCTGATGCCGGACGCCCGGTTCGAGCCGATTCACGGCAATCTCGATACCCGACTACGCAAGCTTGACCGCGGGGACTATGATCTGCTCGTGCTCGCGGCGGCAGGGATGCGCCGCCTTGGCTTCGCCGGCCGCATCTCGCTGACGCTGCCGGTGGAAGCCTGCGTGCCGGCGCCCGGCCAGGGTGTGGTCATCGTCGAGAGCCGGTCGGGCGACCAGGCGGCCGGCTCGGCGCTCGCTCCGATCTCCGATCCGCGGACGGCCGCCGCCATCGCCGCGGAGCGCGCGCTGGTGGCTGCGCTGGGCGGCGGCTGTCAGACCCCGATCGGCGCGGTGGCGCTCAGCGTGGGGGAAGACCTGGCGATGCATGCCGTCGTGGTCTCGCTCGACGGCAGCCGTGTGGTGCGCGGCGAGGATCGCGGGCCTGCGGCGGCGGCAATCCGGCTCGGCGAGCGGCTGGGTGCGCGGTTGATTGCTGACGGCGCGCTGGTGATCCTCGATGAGGTGCGCGACCGGCAGTCACCGACCAGAGGGATTCGACCCTAACTGGCAGGTGGTAGGTAGTAGATAGGTATGAAGAACGCCACTGTCTACCTGATCGGCGCCGGCCCCGGGGACCCCTGGCTGATGACCCTGCGCGGCCTGCGCTGCCTCGCCGCCGCTGATGTCATCCTCTACGACCACCTCGTACACCCGCGCCTGCTGCGCCATGCCCGCCCGGACGCAGAGCGGATCGACGTGGGCCCGGCCGCGCCCAAGCCGATGGAACAGGAGGCGATCTGTTACCTGCTCGCCGAGAAGGCACGCGAAGGCAAGGTGGTCGCGCGACTCAAGTGGGGCGACCCGTTCGTCTTCGACCGGGGCGGCGAGGAGGCGTTGTTCCTGCACGAGCAGGGCGTTCCCTTCGAGGTGGTGCCCGGCATCCCGGCGGCCATCGGTGTGCCCGCCTATGCGGGCATCCCGATCACCTACCCGGGCGGAGGCGAGACGGTGACGTTCGTGCGGGGACACGAGGACCAGAGCGGGAAGCGGCCGCAGGTCGACTGGAGCAGCCTGGCCAGGCTGGGCGGCACCGTCGTCTGTTACGCGGGGCCGCGGCAACTGCCGGCCATCCTCGCCGCCTTGCTCTCGCACGGGTGGTCGCCTTCCGACAGCGCGGCCGTCGTGTTCAACGGCACGCTCCCCGAGCAGCAGACGATCCAGGGCACGCTCGAACAGATTGCCCGCGCGGCCAAACAGCCAGGACACCGGCTGCCTGCGATCCTCATTGTCGGCCGGGTCAGCGCGCTCCGGGACCACCTCCGGTGGTTCGACGCGCGGCCGCTGTTCGGAAAGCACATCCTCGTGACCCGCCCGCGGGAGCAGGCGGGGGAGCTGGTCGAGTCGCTCGAGGGCCTCGGGGCGACGGTCATCGAGGCGCCGACCATCCGCATCGTGCCGCCGGAGGACTACGCCCCTCTCGACGAAGCGTGCGCGCACGCCGGCGATTTCGACTGGATCGTCTTCACGAGCGCGAACGGCGTCGATTACTTCATGCAGCGCCTGCAGGCTGGACCGCGCGACGTGCGCGAGCTGAAGGGCGTCCGCCTCTGCGCGATTGGCCCCGGCACTGCCGATCGGCTCGCGCGCCACGGGATCAGGGTGGACCTGATGCCGGCCGAATACCGGACCGAGGCGGTCGTCGAGGCGCTTCGCAGTGCCGGCGACCTAGCAGGAAAGACGATCCTGCTGCCCCGAGCCAACATCGCGCGGGAGCTGCTCGCCGAGGGGCTGCGGAAGCTGGGCGCCGAGGTTACCGAGGTGACGGCCTATCGGACGGTGCCCGTCGAAGGCGAGCGCGTGGGCGAGCCGGACGTCTACCGGATGCTGCTCGAGAAGCAGCTGGACGTCGTCACCTTCACCAGCGCCTCCACCGTGCGGCATTTCGTCCGCATCTACGGGGCCGAACCGGCCGCGGACCTGCTGCGGACGACGCTCGTCGCGTCGATCGGCCCGGTGACCGCGGAAGCCGCCGAGCAGCTCAACATCCACACGTCGATCATGCCCGCCGAGTACACGATCCCCGGCCTTGTCGACGCAATCGTCGCGCACTTCGAGAAGGCCAGCACCACCCCGGCATCAGAAGCTTGAGGTCCGCCCATGAACCCGGTTCACACCGATACCGCCCTTGACATCACGCACCGCGGCCGCCGGCTGCGGCGCTCGCCGGCCATTCGTGCCCTCGTCCGCGAGACGCGTCTGTCGCCGGAGAACTTCATCTACCCGCTGTTCGTGTGCGAAGGCGAGGGCATCCGCCGCGAGGTGAAATCGATGCCCGGCGTCTTCCAGCTGTCGGTCGACGAAACGGTCCGCGAGGCGGCCGCCGCGAAGGGCGAGGGTGTCCCTGGCGTGCTGCTGTTCGGGCTGCCGGCCTACAAGGACGATGTGGGATCGGCCGCCTACGACCCCCAGGCGCCGGTCCAGGCCGCCGTCCGGGCGATCAAGCGCGAGAACCAGGACATCCTGGTCGTCACCGACGTCTGCCTGTGCGAGTACACCTCGCACGGCCACTGCGGGATCGTCGTCGACGGGGAGGTCACCAACGACCCGACGGTCGAGCAGCTCGTGCGCGCGGCCGTCTCGCACGCGGCCGCCGGCGCTGACGTCGTCGCGCCGTCCGACATGATGGATGGCCGCGTGGCCGCCATCCGCGCGGCCCTCGACGAGCGCAAGTACCAGAACGTCGCGATCATGTCCTACGCGGCGAAGTACTGTTCGGCCTTCTACGGGCCGTTCCGCGACGCGGCCGACTCGGCGCCGAAGTTCGGCGACCGGCGCACCCACCAGATGGATCCCGCCAACGTGGACGAGGCGCTGCGCGAGGTGGCGCAGGACATCGAGGAGGGCGCCGATATCGTGATGGTCAAGCCGGCGCTGCCGTACCTCGACGTCATCGCGCGCGTGAAGGCAGAGTTCGGGTACCCGACGGCGGCATACAACGTGAGCGGCGAGTACTCGATGCTGAAGGCGGCCGCCGCGAACGGCTGGATTGACGGACCACGGGCGATGATGGAAGCGCTCACCGCCATCCGCCGGGCGGGGGCCGACATCATCATCACCTACTTCGCCCGGGACGCCGCGCGCGCGCTCGCGTAGACGGTTCGTCCGACGGACCGTTCTCAGCTCTCGGTCCCTCGTGCGTCGTGCGAGTTCCTGGTTCGTCGTCCTCGGGCTCAACGGACCGCCGCTTCGCACGAAAGACCGAGAACCAAGCACCCGTTATGCTCATTCGACGCTGGCCCCGATCGGCAAAGCTCTTCGCCTACGCGCAGCAGATCCTTCCCGGCGGCGTGGACAGCCCCGTGCGGGCGTTCAAGGCCGTCGGCGCTTCGCCGCTGTTCGTCCACCGAGCGCACGGCGCCTGTCTCGAGGACGTGGACGGCCATACCTACATCGACTACGTGATGTCGTGGGGGCCCCTCATTCACGGGCACGCGCCACGCGGGCAGTTGAAGGCGCTCGCAGCCGCCGCCCGTGACGGGGTGAGCTTCGGGGCCCCGACCGAGCTGGAGGTGAAGCTCGGCGAACGGGTGCGCACCCTAATGCCGTCGGTCGAACGCGTCCGCTTCGTCAACTCGGGCACCGAGGCGGCGATGAGCGCCGTGCGGCTCGCCCGGGCGGCCACGCGCCGCGACAAGGTGATCAAGTTCGAAGGCTGCTACCACGGTCACGGCGACGCGTTCCTCGTCAAGGCGGGCTCGGGAGCGACGACGCTCGGGACACCGACCAGCCCGGGCGTCACCGCCTGCGCCGTCCGCGATACGCTGGTCGCGAGCTACAACGACCTCGGCTCGTGCGAGCGGCTGTGCCGGGAGTACTCCGGCGAGATCGCCGCCCTCATCGTCGAGCCAATCGCGGGCAACATGGGCGTCGTCCCGCCGGCAGACGGGTTCCTGGAAGGCCTGCGGGCGCTGTGCGATCGGCACGCCGTCCTGCTGATCTTCGACGAGGTGATCTCCGGGTTCCGCGCGTCGATGGGCGGCGCGCAGGCAATCTGGAACGTGCGGCCGGATCTGACCTGCCTCGGCAAGATCATCGGCGGCGGGCTGCCGGTGGGCGCGTACGGCGGCAGGGCCGATCTGATGGAGATGGTCGCCCCTTCAGGCCCGGTCTACCAGGCGGGAACGTTGTCGGGCAATCCGCTGGCGATGGCATCCGGCCTCTGGTGTCTCGGCCAGCTGTCGAAGAGGCTGTACCGCCACCTGGCGCAGCTCGGCATTCTGCTGGCCAATGGCCTGGCAGGCGCCGCGCGCGACGCCGGCGTCGCCTTGCAGGTCAACGGCGTCGGATCGGTCCTGACGCCGTTCTTCACGAGCGAGCCGGTCGGCGACTACCAGTCGGCGCTCAAGGCCAACACCGAGCAGTACGCGAGGTTCTTCCGCGGCATGCTCGCGCGCGGCATCTATCCCCCGCCGTCTCAGTTCGAGGCGTGGTTCCTCTCGGGCGCCCACACCGAACGGGATGTCGTCCGAACGATCCGGGCGGCGCGTGAGGCGATGCGCGAAGCGCGGGGATAGCTAACCACAGAGACACAGAGCGAGTCACTCAGCGCAGAGGCCGCAGAGAACGCAGAGAGAGAATCCATGTGGCTCTGCGCCCTCTGCGTGCTCTGCGCTGAGCCTACTGGATCACGGCCGGCGAGTCGAAGCGCACCCGCAGCACCGTGCCGGGCGGCAGCTCCACATCCGTCCCTTCGGTGGCCGCCACGGTGCCGCCGCCTCCGATCAGGATTCCCGCCAGTGCCCCTCTGACGCCCCCGAGGATGCCGCCGATGATGGCGCCGACGCCGGCACCCGCCGCGATCTTCCCGGCCTCGCCTCGCACGCCTTCGCTCTGAAGCACCTGCTCGACGGTGGCGCGAATGGGGTACGGCCTCCCGCGGACGGTAATCTGGTCGAAGGCGACCGTCAGGCGCCCGGTGCGGTCGAGCCGTCCCGCCTTGTTCACCGACGTGACGACGCCCCGAACCAGGGACCCGGCGGGAATCAGCACGCGGCCGCCGCTCGACAGGTCAACCATGGTCGTCGCCTCGAACCGATCCTCCACCTGCGCCGTCGCGGAGCTGAGCGGCGCCTGGAGCCGCACGTCGAGCTCGGCGCCCACGGGCACTCCGTTCGCCGGCCCACTCGTCGCAGCAGCGCGGCCCGTCGACGTCGGAGGTGTCTGTGCCGGGGGCGCCTCGCGCGGGGCGCCGTAGCTGACGTCGCCGCTCGCCCGTGCCCGCACGCTCTCGAGCCGATCCCGCAGGTCCAAGTACTCGCTTCGCGGCACGCTGCCTTCCTTGCGCAGCTTTACCTTCACGTAGATGACCTCGTCGCGAAGGTTGTCCAGCTCCCCCTGGAGCTGATCCGCGAACTGCGGGTCGCGGGCACGCAGGCGCGCGATGTCGCTTCCCACGTCGTAGACGGTCTCTTGCAGGCGCTGAACGTCTGCAGGGCTGACCGTCGGCTGGGCGCTCGCCTTCACCGCCAGCAGGAACGAGAGCGCCAGGAACACGAAGACGGCACTCAGGGCATCTCGGATGCGCATCGAGAAATCCTCCAGTCCTTCCTATGATAACGATGCGCCACACCCACGCCACACCCAAATGTAGAATGTAGACATGGCTGGCGGTTCTTGCAGCGGCCTGCCACGGTGCAGGGTTCAGGGATGAAACGACATCGAACGGTGGCGGTCAGGGTCGGGCACGTGCAGGTTGGCGGCGGCGCACCGGTCGTGGTGCAGTCGATGGCCAACACGGATACGGCGGACGCGGCCGCGACCGCGCGGCAGTGCCTCGAACTGGCACAGGCCGGTTCCGAGATGGTCCGCGTCACCGTGAACCTGCCGGAGGCGGCATCAGCGGTGCCGGACATCAAGCGGCGCCTGCTCGACGCCGGCTGCGCCGCCCCGCTCATCGGCGACTTCCACTACAACGGCCACATCCTGCTCACGCGCTACCCGGAGTGCGCGAAGGCGCTCGACAAGTACCGCATCAACCCGGGCAACGTCGGCCAGGGCCGCCGCCGCGACGAGCACTTCGCCACGATCTGCCGGGTGGCCGCCGACCTCCGGAAGCCGATCCGGATCGGCGTGAACGGCGGCTCGCTGAACCAGGACCTGGTCATGCGGAAGATGCAGGAGAACACCGACCGGGACCTGGGCAGGACCTCGGAGGAGATCATCAACACGTGCATGGTCCTGTCGGCGCTTGAGTCGACCAACCTCGCCCTCGAGTCCGGCCTCTGCAAGGACCAGATCATCATCTCGTGCAAGGTCTCGAAGCCGCAGGACCTCATGGCCGTCTACCGGGAGCTCGCGAGCAGGACCGATCAGCCCCTGCACCTCGGGCTGACCGAGGCCGGGATGGGCCTGAAGGGCATCATCTGGTCGGCCACCTCTATCGGCATCCTGCTGAACGAAGGGATCGGCGACACGATCCGCGTCTCGTTGACGCCGCACCCCGGTGGCGATCGCCGGGAGGAGGTCTACGCCGCGTGCGAGATCCTCCAGGCGCTCGGGCTCCGCTCGTTCACGCCGAGCGTGACCGCCTGCCCGGGCTGCGGCCGGACGACGAGCACGACGTTCCAGGAGCTGGCCGAACGGATCCAGGGCTACGTGAAGGAGCGGATGCCGGAGTGGAAGGCCCGGCACGAGGGCGTCGAACGGATGACGCTCGCGGTGATGGGTTGCGTCGTCAACGGGCCCGGCGAGTCGAGGGCGGCCAGTATCGGCATCAGCCTGCCGGGCACCGGCGAGGAGCCCCACTGCCCGGTCTACGTGGATGGGCGGCACTTCACGACGCTTCGGGGAACCTGCGAGGAGCTGTCGGCCGCGTTCCAGAATCTGGTCGATGGCTACGTGCGGACGAAGTACCCGGCCAAACAGGGGTGAGAGGCCCGGGGGCAGGGGCTCGGGAGCGCTATCGCCAGAACATGAGTCTGTTGATCCACTGGATGCGCGTCAGGTCGTTGTAGATCACGGTCACCATCAGCGCCATCAGGATCACGAACCCGGCCAGCAGCATCTTCTCCTTCACGCGCGCGCTGAAATCGCGGCGTGCCAGGCCTTCGAGCGCCATGATGAAGACATGGCCGCCGTCGAGCACCGGGATCGGGAGGAGGTTCAGCAGGCCGAGGTTGAGGCTGATCGACGCCATCAGCGTCAGCAGCGCCATCCAGCCGGCATGCGCGTATTCGCCCGAGAGCTGCGCGATCGCGACCGGGCCCATCAACTGCTTCGGCGACGTCTCGCGGGTGAGCAGCCCCCACACGGTCTGAAAGATGAGGCCGCTGAACTGGTAGTTGCGCTGCAGGCTCATCGTCAACGCCTGCAGCGGCCCCGGCTGGATGGTCTTCAGCTCGTCCCCGATCTGGATCCCGATCACGCCCTTCTTGCCGCGCAGCGCCGGCGTCACCGGGATTTGCTGGCGGACGCCGCCCCGGCTGACCTCGACCCGGATCGGCTGGTTCGGATACCGCGCGATGGCGTCGGACAGCTGCCGCGCGAAGATAATCGCCTGCCCGTTCACCGCCAGCACGATGTCGCCCCGCCGGAAGCCGGCGAGTTCGGCCGGGTCCCCGGGCACGAGCGACTGGATGTGCGGGTGCACGTCTGGCAGGACGCCGATGTCGCCGATCTCGAACCTGGTCTCGGCGTTCGGCGTCACCTCGACCGTCGCGGCGCGGCCCTCGCGTACCAGCGAAATCGGGACCAGCCGGTTGGCCCGCGTGCCGATGGCCAGGAAGAACTCCCCCCAGGTGCGTACGTCGTGGCCGGCGACGCTGATCAACAGGTCGCCGGGCCGGATTCCGGCGCGCTCGGCCGGCGATCCGGCGACCACGGCGCCGACCAGCGGCGGCCTGTCCTCGTAGGCGGGCACTTCGGCCCCGCGCATGAGGACGACGGTCATCAGGACGACGGCAAGCAGGACGTTCATGGCCGGTCCCATGATCAGGATCTGGAACCGCTGCCATTTGCTCTTCGACAGGAACTCGTCGTCGCGCCCCGTGCGCGGGTCGTCCGCGTTCTCGCCGGCCATCTTCACGTAGCCGCCGAGCGGGATCGCGCTGAGGCAGTAGTCGGTGTCCCCCCGTCGGAACCCGACGATGCGGGGGCCGAACCCGAGCGAGAACGTCAGCACGCGGACGCCCAGGCGCTTGGCCATCAGGTAGTGGCCGAGCTCGTGGACGAAGATCAGGACGCCCAGGACGAAGATGAACGCGACGATCGTGGTCAGCAAAAGCCCCTCAGACGTTCAATTGTAAACCGCGGGCGGCTTCGAGGGAATAGTCGCGCGCCCAGGTATCGACAGCCCGGACTTCCTGGAGGGTCGCGACGGGCCGCACGGCGTGGGCGTCCATCGCCTGTGCGATGACCCGGGGGATGTCGGTAAACGCCAGCCGGCCGGCCAAGAAGGCCTCGACGGCCACCTCGTTGGCCGCGTTGAGGACGACCGGAAGGCTCCCGCCCACCTCGACGGCGCGGTAGGCCAGACGGAGGCACGGAAACGCGTCGTAGTCCGGCAGATGGAACTCGAGCTGGCCCGACCGGACGAGGTCGAGGGGCGGCAGCGGCGCCGCCCACCGTTCCGGGTACGAGAAGGCGTACTGGATCGGCAGCCGCATGTCGGTCAGGCCGAGCTGCGCGATGATCGAGCCGTCCCGAAGCTCGACCATGGAGTGCAGCACGGACTGCGGATGGATCACCACGTCGATGCGGTCGGACGGCACGCCAAAAAACCAGTGGGCCTCGATGACTTCGAGGCCTTTGTTCATCAGCGTGGCGGAGTCGATGGTGATCTTCGGGCCCATCCGCCAGGTTGGGTGCCGCAAGGCCTCCTCCGGCGCGACGCCTTTCAGTTCGTCGGGCGACTGGCCGCGGAACGGGCCTCCGGAGGCGGTGAGGATCAGCCGCCGCACCTCGGACGGATCGCGCCCGTGGAGGCACTGATGGATGGCGTTGTGCTCGCTGTCCACCGGCAGGATGGCCACCCCGTGCTGCCGCGCGCGCTCGGTCACGAGACCTCCCGCCATCACCAGCACTTCCTTGTTCGCCAGCGCGATCGTCTTCCCGGCGTCGATCGACGCGACGACCGCCTCGAGCGCCGCCGACCCGGACGAGGCGTAAAGGACGAGATCGACGTCGGGATGCGTGGCGACAGCGAGGAGGCCCTCGGGGCCGGAACGCCAGATCTCCGGCTTGCGGCCGGCCACCGCGGCGCGCACCGTCTCGACGCCGGCCTCCGACGCCATGGCCGCCACCCGCGGGCGGAAGCGCTCGATCTGTCCGGCGAACAGGGCGGCGTTGTTCCCCGCCGCCAGCGCGACGACCTTCAGCCGCTCAGGATGCGCTTCGACCACCGACAGCGCGCTCCGGCCGATCGACCCGGTCGATCCGACGATCGCGATGCGCTTCACGCCCGAGCCTGCTGCCATCGAAGTCCCGCCAGCTCCCAGGAAACTCGCCAGATCAACAACTCAGCCGACGATCAATTGCCGGTCGCGGTCGCGAAGACGCCGTAGCGGAGCAAGACGTAGTACGCCGGCGCGGCGAACAGCAGCGCATCGATGCGATCGAGCATCCCGCCGTGGCCGGGAATGAGGCCGGAGCTGTCCTTGACGCCGGCGCTCCGTTTGAGCAGTGACTCGAACAGATCGCCGACAATTCCGAGACCCACGAGGATGGCGCCAAGCGCCAGCCGCCATCCGAGTGGGACCGCCGGCAGCCACCACCGGCCGAGGATCGCGACGAGCGCCATGCCGCCTGCGAACCCGCCGATGGCGCCCTCGATGGTCTTCTTCGGGCTGATGGCCGGCGCCAGCAGCCGGCGTCCGGCCAGCCGGCCGGTGTAGTACTGGGCGGTGTCGCTCGCGATGACGGTGAAGAGCAGGAGCAGCACCGCCTCGCGACCGACGGTCGCGTGGATCGCGACCGTCGCGCCGAGCGGGAGACCGAGGTACACCGCGCCGAAGACCGACGCGGATACCTCGGCGAGGACCGCGGGCCCCGGCTGGCGCATCGCGAGCACCAGTGCCGCGAGCGCGATGACGGCGGCCATCAGCGGCACCTCCACCGGCGCGCCCGGCCAGGCGAGCACGGCGCAGGTGGCAACGGCGGCGGCGCCGGCGGCGGCCTTCGGCAGCCTCGCGCCCATCGCGGCGGCAAGCCTCGCATACTCGGCGAAGGCGAGCACCAGGACGGCCTCGGCGACCACCAGGAGCTGGATCGACGTGAGGAACCAGATCGCCGCCAGAACGACCGGCAACAGCACGAGCGCGCTCAGGACGCGTACCATGATGTCGGCGCCAGCACGCCAGGGGATGGCGAGGGCAACGGGAGGACCTGCGCCGTCGGTTGGAGCATTACGTCGCGCTTGCGGCGAGGGGGGCGGGCTTGATCCCGCCGTAGCGCCGGTCCCGTTTCTGGTAATCGACGATCGCCTCGAGCAGGTGCCGTGAACGGAAATCCGGCCAGAGCGTTTCGGTGAACCAGATCTCGGAGTACGCGATCTGCCAGAGCAGGAAATTGCTGATCCGCACCTCCCCGCTGGTGCGGATGACCAGGTCGGGATCCGGCTGGCCGGCCGTGTAGAGAAACTCGCCGAACCCTCGCTCGTCCAGATCGCCGGGTCTGACTCCCGCCTGGATGGCGCGGCGGGCCGCGTCCACGATCTCCGCGCGGCCCCCGTAGTTCAGCGCGATGTTGAACACCATCCCGGTGTTCGGCGCGGTCCTTTCCACGGCAACGCGCAACTCGTCACGGACGTCGGCGGGCAACTCGTCGGGCCGCCCGATGACCAGGAACCGGATGTTGTTCTGCAACAGGCTTTTCAGCTCCAGCCGCAGGTACCGCTTGAGCAGCGTCATCAGAGTGTTGATCTCGGTGCGCGGCCGCTTCCAGTTCTCGATCGAGAACGCGTACAGCGTCAGCACCTTGATCCCCAGGCGCGCGGAGGTCTCGACGACCGCGCGCACCGATTCGATGCCCGCCCGGTGGCCCTCGACGCGCGGCAGGTGCCGCTGCGCGGCCCACCGGCCGTTGCCGTCCATGATGATGGCGATGTGAGCAGGCAACTGCTCGAAGTTCACGCGGCGCGCCAGCGCCTCGTCCGGGGAACCAGGCGGCAGCCAGGCCAGGATCTCTTCAAGCCCCATGCGGCATCCTTCGGGAGGAGCAGACGGAGATCATACAAGCTGCGAGCTCCCGCTCGCAAGCTCGCCCGCGCCCGACGACCAACGGCCTGCCGGGCCACGCGAGGTCGCCCGCCTTTAGACGGAGCCGCAGTCGACGCCGACCAGGAACAGGCCGTGGGCCGGCGCCGTCGGTCCGGCTCGCGCGCGCTCGCGCGAGCCGAGCGTCTCGGCGAGCCACTCCACCCTTCGCCGACCGCTGCCGATCTCGACGAGCGTGCCGACGATCGCCCGCACCATGTGCCGGAGGAACCCGTCCCCGGTGATTTCGTACGCGAGCAGGTCGGTCCGGTCCGCATCCCCTTCCCTGACGGAAAAGACGTCCGGCTGCGCCGGCGCCCCTGGGCGGCGCAGAGTCGAGACGAGGATCGTGCGCACGGTCGTCTTCACCGAGCTCCCGACCGACTGGAACGCGGCGAAATCGTGGCGGCCTTCGACGAGCCGCGCCGCCGCGGCCATGGCCGCGACATCGAGCGGATGGGGAATGTGCCAGGCGTACCGATGCAGGAACGGGCTCGTCACCTCTCCCGTCGCGATCCAGTACCGGTAGGTCTTCGATCGTGCCGCGTAGCGGGCGTTGAATCCATCGGGCACGTCAGTCACGTCCAGCGCCCGGATGTCGGAGGGGAGCAGCGCGTTGAGGGCGCGACGAATGGTCGCGGGGTCGAGGGCAATGCTGACCTCCGCACTCGCAACCTGGGCGAGCGCGTGGACGCCAGCGTCGGTCCGGCCGGCGCCGATCACCGCCACCCGCGCGCCGGCGAGCTTCGACAACGCCTCCTCCACCATGGCCTGGATGGAGGGTCCGCGTGCCTGCCGCTGCCAGCCGACATAGCCCGTGCCGTCGTACGCCAGCCGCAGTGTGAGCGTCCGCCGGTCTGCAGCAGCCACGTTCGTCGCTCCGCGCCGCGGCACCGTGCAGCGTTCGACACGTGCCTGCGCGCTCGGTCAGCCGACACGGTCCCGTTCGCCCTGCCGGACGGCCCGCTGCCGCGAGCCGGGCTTGCCGATCGGGCGTCCCTCGGCGCACAGCGGGCACCGCTCGGGCTCGTAGGTCGGCAAGGCATACCGCACAAGCGCGCGCAGGGGGACGTCGAGACCGGCGCGGCCCGCGCTCCGATCGATGATCGCGGCCGCGCCCACCACCTGTGCGCCCATGGCGCGCGCGACCTGGATGGTCTCACGCGTCGACCCGCCTGTCGTCAGCACGTCTTCGACCACCAGCACCCGCTCGGCGTCGGCTAGCGTGAACCCGCGCCGCAGCGTGAGCACCGCGTCCTCCCGCTCGGCGAAGATCGCCCGCGCACCGAGCGCGCGGGCCACCTCGTGCCCGATCACGATGCCGCCGAGCGCCGGCGACAGGACGGTGGCGGGCCGGAGCGGCTCCACCAGCTCGCCGATGGCGGACCCGAGCGCCGCGGCGTGTTCGGGGTGCTGCAGCACGAGCGCGCACTGCAGGTATCCCGGGCTGTGCAGGCCGGACGACAACTGGAAGTGCCCTTCGAGGAGCGCCCCCAGACGCCGGAACAGATCGAGAATCGTATCGGAGTTCATGGCGTTCGCGACGCGGGCATCAGGGACCGGGGCCCGGGGGCCAGCCGTCCTTCCGTGTCCTCTGGTCCCTGGTCCCCGGCCTCCGGGCCCTAACGTGTAGCCGCCCGTCCCGGTCTCGCTTTGAGCGTCTCTTCGAACAGCTTGAAGATGCGTCTGTACTCGTCGGCCCAGCTCGTCTCGTCCTCGAAGCCGTGGTTCTCGACCGGGTAGACGGCCAGTTCCCAGTTCTGCTTCCGCAACTCGATCAGCCGCTGGACCAGCCTGACCGAGTCCTGGAAGAGGACATTGGTGTCCACCATCCCGTGGCAGATCAGCAGACGCCCCTTCAATCCGTCGGCGAAGTAGATCGGCGAGCTCTTCCGGTACGCCTCGGCGTCGCCCTGCGGCTCGTTGAGGATCTCGCCGGTGTAGTTGTGATTGTAGTGGGCCCAATCGGTCACCGGGCGCAGCGCGGCCCCGGCGGCAAACGTGTCGGGCGACGTGAACATCGCCATCAGCGTGATGAAGCCGCCGTAGCTGCCCCCGTACACCCCGATGTGCTTCGGGTTGACCTTCTGCTGCTCCACCAGGTACTTCGCGCCGTCGACGATGTCGTCGAGGTCCTTGCCCCCCATGTGCCGGGAGATGGCGGTGCGCCAGTCGCGGCCGTACCCGGCGCTCGCCCGGTAGTCCACGTCGAGCACCACGTAGCCGCGGCTCGCCAGCAGGTGGTCGAACATGTACTCCCGGAAGTAGCTCGACCAGTACCTGTGCGCGTTCTGCGCGTAGCCGGCGCCGTGAACGAAGACCACGCCTGGCGCTGCCGGGTCGCGGCGCGCGCCGAGCATCTCGGGCGCGTAGAGCCGCGCGGACACCTCGACCCCGTCACGTGCCTTGAAGGTGATGATCTGCGGCTCGATCCACTTGAACGACCGCCACTCCTCGGTCGGCGTCGTCGTCACCGGCTTGGCCTCGGCACCCACCCGGTTCGGCATCAGGTAGACCTCGGGTGGCTTGTTGCTCGCCGAGTAGACGACTCCAAGCATCGCGTCGTCGGGCGACACCTCGACCGCGTGGGCGCCCGTCATCGTCGTGATTTGCGCCCGCGGTCCGCCGTCAATCGGCATGCTGTAGAAGTGACGCTCCCCCGGGTGGCGCTCGGTGGACGTCAGGTAGAACCGCTTCTTGTCCGGCGACAGCGTGGCGGAGGTGAGCTCGAACCGGCCGCTCGTCATCTGTTTCGGCTGCGCCCCGCCCTCGGCGGCGTCGAGCGTGTAGAGATGCATCCAGCCGTCGCGCTCCGAGAGGAAGGAGATGCGCCGATCGTCGGCCAGGAAGCCGATGCCGGGCCCCGCGAAGCGCCCCCCCGGTTCCCGGACCCAGGCGTCGTCGTGCAGCGCATCGAGCACGCGGGCCTTCCCGGTATCGGCATCCAGCGAGACGATCCAGCGGTCCTTGAAGTCGGCCGCCCGCGCGGTCGCCACCGCCAGCTTGCCGTCGGTCGAGAAGATCGGCATGCTCCACCGGACCTCGCGATCGATCTCGCGTTCCTTCGTCTCCTTCCCCCCGCCTGAGGCGGGCGCCGCCGTGTCGGGCACGCGCTGCTTGCCCGCGAAGCTCGAGTCCGCCCACACCGTCTTGCCGGTCTTGAGGTTGAGGACGGCCAGCCGGCGGCGCTCCTGCGCGTCACCGACGTTGGGCCGCCCCGGGATGTCCTCCGTATACGCCGATTCGGTCACGTAGTTCGGCACGTTGTTCGGCTTCGTCCCCTCCGCTCGCTCCACGACGACCATCGAGACGTGCACGTCGTCGGGCGACAGCGCGAGGTCGGTGACCGACTGGCGGTCCTGCAGCTCGAAGACCGGCAGCGCCTCCTTCTTCTTCTTCTCCTCGTCCTTCTTCTTCTTGTCGACCTCCTGGCGCGTGTGCTCGATGAGCTTCTGCTCCTCGGCCTTCAGGTATTTCTGGCTCTCGGTTTCCCGCGGGTCCCGCTTCTTCGCCTGCACGTCGGTCAGCTGCTCGATCGACCCGGTGCCGACCGGCACCAGGAACAGGTTGTTGTCACGCGTGAAGGTGACGCACGTGTCGTGGCGCGCCCATCGCGGGTTGCCTTCGCTGGCCGTCGTGCGCGTGACTGGCTGGCGCGTCCGGCTCATCGCGTCGAAGAGGACGATGTCACCGTCCTCGACGAAGAGCACGCGGCGGTGCGCCGCGTCCCAGATGCCGTCGACCGGGGGCGCCTTCCGTCGCTCCTCGGCGGTCAGCTTCCGGGGCTGCCCGCCCTCGCGGCTGACGACCCAGGTCGACGCCTCGTCCTCCCCTGGCCGGCGCCATTCGAAATACAGCTCGCGGGAATCGCCCGACCAGCGGAGCCCGGTGGGCGCGTATCCCACCAGCTTGGGTCCCCGCATGATGCTGTCGACCGTGAGCTCGAACCGGGCTGCGCCCGGGCCCTTCTTCCCGGCCTCGCCCGCCTGGCTGCCGCCGGCGGACGGCCTGTTGGCCGAGAGAAACACGAACGCGACGACAAGTCCGGCAAGCACCTGGATGCTCTTGTACATGGAAGCCTCTGATGGGGTGGAGACCAGCCGGTCCGTGCCCGGCGGTCCCGCCGCCGAGACGCCTAGTATACAATTCTGCGGACCGGTCGAACCGCGGTCCTCCACCATCCGTCTATTCCTCAAGGGCTGCTCGACCGCCGGGGGTGCCCCCGTCCTTGTCGGCATGCGTGGAACAGTGGAGCGAACGGCAATGAGTGAACAGAGCTCGAGCTGGGCGCAGGCGATCGTCCTCGCCGTTGCGATCCTGGGACTTCCGGCGTTCGTGTTCGGACAGCCGCCGGCCGCCCAGCAGCCGCCCGCGAAAGCCCAGACGGCCGCGGGCGAGACGCGCCGGCTGTCGGTGAACGATGCGGTGCAACTGGCGCTGGAGCAGAACCTCAACATCCAGGTGCAGCGCCTGAGCCCCCAGATGCAGGATTTGAACGTCGCGCAGGTGCGGACCGCCTACACCCCGAACTTCAGCACGACGTTCTCGACGAGCAGCGCCGACTCCCCGGTCGGCAGCTTTCTCGCAGGCGCCGCTACGAAGTTGACGCAGGAGAACTTCGTGGCGAGCGTCAACGCCAACCAGCTCTTCTCGTGGGGCGGCAGCTACACGGCGTCGTGGGAAAGCTCCCGGGGGAAGAGCAACAGCCTCTTCTCAAGCCCGAACCCGGCGCTCCGCTCGACGCTCAACCTGAACTATGCGCAGCCGCTGATGCGGAACTTCAAGATCGACAGCGTGCGGCAGCAGTTGCTGATCACCGGGAAGAACCGTGAGATCTCCGACGTGCAGCTCCGCCAGACGGTGTTGTCGACGCTGCGCGACGTGAAGAACGCGTACTGGGAGCTGGAGTACGCGAACCAGTCGCTGATCGTCCAGAGGCAATCGCTCGATCTCGCCCGCGAATCGCTGAAGAACAACCAGGAACGCGTCCGGATCGGGACGATGGCGCCGATCGACATCGTCGAGGCCCAGGCCGAGGTCGCCCAGCGCGAGGAGTCGGTGATCCTGGCCGAAGCCGAGGTGTCGCGCGCGGAGGACCGTCTCCGCACGCTGATCTACGACCCTTCGACGCCGGGTTTCTGGAACCTGAGACTGGAGCTGACGGACCATCCGGTCTTCGACGCGCGGCCGATCGACCTCGAGGGCGCCGTCCGCAACGCGCTCGACAAGCGCACCGACCTCGCGCAGGCCCGGAAGAGTCTGGAGGCCAGCGATATCAACATCCGCTACTTCCGCAACCAGGCGCTGCCCGATGTCAGCGTGCAGGCGAACTATGGCCTTTCCGGCCAGGGAGGCACGGCCATCGAATACGGCTCGGGGTTCCCGCCCTCGATCGTCGGCCAGAGCAGCACCAGCTACGGCTCGGTGCTGCGGACGCTGCTCGGCAACGACTTTCCGAGCTGGACCGTGGGCGTGACAGTCGGGTACCCGATCGGCCAGAGCTCGGCCCAGGCGGGGCTCGCGCGCGCCAAGCTGCAGTACTCGCAGGTGCAGCTGCAGATCCGTAACACCGAGCTGCAGATCGCTTCGCAGGTGCGGGAAGCCGCACGGCAGGTGAACACCAACCTCAAGCGAGTGGACGCGACGCGCGCGTCCCGCGAGCTGTCCGAGAAGCGGCTCGAGGCCGAGCAGAAGAAGTTCGCGGCCGGCATGTCCACGAGCTTTCTCGTGTTCCAGGCGCAGCGCGATCTGGCCGTGGCCCGCAACTCGGAGCTGCGGGCCACCCTCGACTACAACCAGTCGCTGGTCGATTTCGAGACCGTGCAGGAGGCGCCGATCGGCGTCAGCGCGGGCAGCGGTCTCCTCGTCGACACCGGGGCCGCCTCGTCGACGGGTGCGGCGACCAGCGCCACTTCCACCGGGGCGGGAAGCACGGCTGCGCAGGCGCAGCGACAGCAGTAGGCGCGGAAGGCGGAACGGAGAACGCAGACCGGAGAACGCGGAACGGCGAACATGGAAGGCAGGGCCGGACGGCCTCCCGCCTCGCGTCCTGGCGTTCTCGAATCTACGTTCGCCGTTCTACGCTCCGTGAGCGCGCGTCGGTGCTACACTCCCCCCGTGCCCAAGCTCTCGGTCACCATCATCACCCGCAACGAGGAGAAGAACCTGGCGGCCGCCCTGCAGAGCGTCGCGTGGGCGGACGAGATCGTGGTCGTCGACTCGCGCAGCACGGACGCGACGGTCGCCGTCGCCCGGCGATTCACGAACAAGGTCACTGTGCGGGACTGGCCGGGGTACGTCGAGCAGAAGAACCACGCGGCGAGCCTTGCAGAGAACGACTGGATCCTGTCGCTCGACGCCGACGAGCGCGTCACGCCGGAGCTTGCCGAGGAGATCCAGGAGCTGTTCCGGGCGACGCCGAAGGCCACGGGCTACCGGATCCCAAGGGTCACCTGCTACCTGGACGCCTGGCTGCGCTCGACCGACTGGTACCCCGATCATCAGCTGCGGTTGTACGACCGCCGGCGGGGACAGTGGACCGGCCGCTACGTCCACGAGTCGGTGAAGGTGACTGGCCCGGTGCGGACACTGAGGGGAGAACTGACGCACTACCCCTACCGGGACATCACGCACCACGTCGATACGATCAACCGGTACACCACGCTGGCCGCGCGGCAGCTGTACGAGGGCGGGAAGCGGGCCGGCCTTGCGGGCGTCATCGTCCGGCCGCCACTCGCGTTCCTGCGGAACTACCTCCTGCGGCGCGGCGTTCGCGATGGCGCCGCCGGTCTCCTGGTCTCCGTCCTGAACAGCTACTACGTGCTGCTCAAGTTCGCCAAGCTGTGGGAGCTCGGCCGTGGTACGGTGAGCGTCCCCACGCGGGTCGAGCGGGACGAGGAACCGCGGACGCGCGCCTGAGGATCGATGTTCTCGCTGCACATCGACACGGCGCAGACATGGCGGGGCGGTCAGAACCAGGTGCTGCTGACCGTGCTCGGCCTGCGCACCATCGGGCACCGCGCCGCGCTCGTCGCACACCCCGACGGCGAGCTCGCGCGCAGGGCGTCCGAAGGCCACGATCTCATCTGCCTCGCGCCCCGTCACGAGCTCGACCTGGCAGCCGGATGGCGCCTGGCGCGCCTGCTCCGCCAGCTGCGGCCCGACATCGTCCACGCGCATGACCCGCACGGCGTGGCCATGGCTGCGCTGGCCCTCTCGTTCAGTCCGCCGGAGCCGCGCCTGCCGCTGGTCGCGTCGCGCCGGGTGGACTTCCACATGCGCGGCAATTCCTTCTCGCGCTGGAAGTACCGCCAGGTCGACTGCTTCATCGCGGCCTCCGAGATGATCCGCGCGATGGTCATCGAGGACGGGATTCCGGCCAGCCAGGTGGTCACGGTCCACGAGGGCATCGACGTGGACCGGGTCGTCGCCGCCGTGCCGGTCAACATCCACGCCGAGTTCTGGCTGCCCACGCACGCGCCGGTCGTGGGCAACGTGGCGGCGCTCGTGCCGCACAAAGGGCAGAAGCACCTGGTCGAGGCCGCCGCGCTCGCCGTCCGCCACGTGCCGGACACGCGGTTCATCATCGCCGGCGAGGGTGAGCAGCGGGCCGCGCTCGAGCGACAGATCAAAGACCTGCACCTCGAGAAGCACGTCATCCTCACCGGCTTCCGCGCCGACGTCCTGGGCCTGCTCAAGTCGTTCGATCTGTTCGTCATGAGCTCGGTCACCGAGGGTCTCGGCACCTCGCTGCTCGACGCGATGGCCGCATCGCGGCCGATCGTCGCAACGCGGGTGGGGGGAATTCCCGAGGTGGTCGCCGACGGCGAGACGGGCGTGCTCGTGCCGCCGCGCGACGGGGCCGCGCTCTCCGACGCCATCGTGCGGCTGCTGAACGACCGCCCGGCCAGGGAGACAATGGGCCGCGCCGGGCTCGCACGCGTCCGGGAACGCTTCAGCGCGGAGCGGATGGTCGGCGAGACGGCCGCCGTCTACGAGAGGATGGCCGGCACAGCCCGGCCAGCGGACAGCGTGCGTCCCGGTAGTCCCGACTGAAGCCACACGCGCCCGTCATGCCCAGGTGACAGAGCGAGAAATCGTAGCGCACCGGATCGGCCGGGTCGATCTCGCGCAGCGAGGCGGTGATGTCGGCCGCCATCCGCCATCCGGCGCTTCGATACCGGGTCAGGCGCAGGCACTGAGAGACGCGGATGACGTGCGTGTCGAGCGGGATGACCAGTTGCGCCGGCGACACGTGCGACCAGCCGCCGGGATCCACCCGGTCACGCCGGACCATCCAGCGCAGGAAGAGGTTGAGCCGCTTGCAGGCGCTGCCGGCCGAAGGCCGTGGGAAGAAGTAGCGCACGCCGGCCCGCCGGGGAACCCGGCCATACGCGGGCGCGAGGTCGATCGCCAGCGCGCGGCGCGAGAGCGACTCGAGGGCCGTCGCGACGTCGGGAGCCTGCGTGTCGTGGCCCTCGAGGAAGAACGACTCGAGCGACCCCGACGTGCGGATGATCTCGTGAAGGATCCAGAGCAGGCCGACGAGGTCGGACGCGCGTGTCCAGCGATGGCCGAGCCCGGCAAACGCGGCTCGATCGCGCGCCGGGTCGAACCGCTCGATGAACGAGCGCGGCGCGGCGCCCATCGGCGCGAGCAGGCGCTCGAGGGACTGCAGGACGCTGGCGACGCGCCCGAAGGCCAGCGCCGCGGCGCAGAACGCGACGACCTCCCGGTCGCCGGGGTCCCGGTAGCGCCGCACGATGTGGACCGGATCGAAGGCCGCGTCGGGCGCGTTGAACTCGTCGTACAGGCGATCGAGCGCCGCCCTGAGTGCCGCCCGCCGCCCGTTCACCGCGGTCACCGGCCGACCGGGACACTGCGGAAGGAACCGGCGCCGTGGACCGCCTCGTTCACGTACACCGTTTCGCCGCCGACAATCGTCGCCGCGACGCCGCCCCGCAGCCGCCATCGGTCAAACGGCGTGTTGCGCGATTTCGAGCGGAAGCGCGCGGCCTCCACGGTGACCCCCAGCTCGGGCGCGAGAATGGTCAGGTCCGCCGGCCCGCCCTCCACCAGGCTTCCCCCGCCCACGCTCAGAATGCGGGCCGGGTTCAGCGAGAAGAGCTCGACGAGCCGCGGAAGCCCGATGATGCCCGCGTGCACCAGGCGATCGAGCGCCAGCGACACGGCCGTTTCCAGCCCGACGACGCCGAACGGGGCGCGGTCGAACTCGACGGCTTTCTCGTCGTAGTGGTGCGGGGCATGGTCGGTCGCGATGGCGTCGATGGTGCCGTCAGCCAGGCCGGCGACGAGCGCGTCGCGGTCGGCGGCCTCGCGAAGCGGAGGGTTCATCTTCAGGTTGGTGTCGTAGCTGAGGGGTGCCGCGAGCCACTCGTCGGTGAGCGTGAAGTGGTGCGGCGTCACCTCGCACGTCACCCGCACCCCACGCGTTCTGCCATCGCGGATCGCGCGCAGAGACCCGCGGCTGCTCACGTGCGCGATGTGCACGGCGCCGCCCGTCGCGGCCGCCAGCGCCACGTCGCGCGCCACCATCACCTCCTCGGCTGCCGACGGAATGCCTCGCAACCCGAGCACGGACGCGGTGTACCCCTCGTGCGCGACGCCATCGCCCTTGAGCGACGGGTCCTCGCAGTGATCGATCACCGGCATCTTCAGCATACCGGCGTACTCCAGCGCCCGCCGCATGAGCGCCGCCGACGCGACCGGACGCCCGTCGTCCGAGACGGCCACGCAGCCGGCGCCGCGGAGTTCCGCGATCTCGGCGAGCTGCTCTCCCTTGGAGCCGCGCGAGACCGCGCCTATCGGGTAGACACGCACGCTCCCCGCGTCGGCCGCCCGCTCGAAGATGTACTGCGTCACGCTGGCGGTGTCGTTGACCGGCTCGGTGTTGGGCATGCACGCCACGGCCGTGAACCCGCCGGCTGCCGCGGCGGCCGTTCCCGTCGCAATCGTCTCCTTGTGCTCCTGCCCGGGTTCACGCAGGTGCACGTGCATGTCGATGAACCCCGGGCAGACGACGCAGCCCGGAGGGACGTCGATGACCAGCGCGTCGCCGGCCTCGGCAGGCGCGAGGGTGCTGGTGACGCGCACAATCCGGTCTCCGTCGATCAGCACGTCGAACACCCCGTCGAGGCCGCGCCCCGGGTCGACGACGCGCCCGCCTTTAAGCAGCCGCTTCATCTTCCGCTCCACCAGCCAGCAGATACAGCACCGCCATCCGGACCGCCACGCCGTTAGCGACCTGGTCCAGGATCACCGAGTACGGCCCGTCGGCCACCTCCGACGCAATCTCGACGCCGCGGTTCATCGGGCCGGGGTGCATGATGATGACGTCGGGCCTGGCGAGGCACACGCGCTCGGGCGTCATCCCGAACACCGTGAAGTACTCCCGCAGCGAGGGGACGAACCCGCCCTGCATCCGCTCGAGCTGGATGCGGAGCATCATGATCACGTTCGCGCCTCCGATGGCCTCCTCGACCGACGAGCCGACGCGCACGCCGAGCCGATCGATGCCGGCCGGCAGCAGCGTCGGCGGTCCGCACAGCCAGACGTCGGCGCCCATGCGCGTCAGCAGCAGGACGTTGGACCTGAGCACGCGGCTGTGCAGCAGGTCGCCGACGATCGCGATCTTCAGCCCCTCGAGCCGCCCCTTGCGCTCGCGGATGGTGAATGCATCGAGCAGCGCCTGCGTCGGGTGCTCGTGCATGCCGTCGCCTGCGTTGATGATGCCCGCGCGGCAGATGCGCGAGAGCAGGTGACAGGCACCGGACGCGGAGTGCCGGAGCACGATCAGATCGGGCGCCATCGCCTGCAGGTTCAACGCGGTGTCCGCCAGCGTCTCCCCTTTGACCACGCTCGACGTGCTGATGGCGATGTTGAGCGTGTCGGCGCTCAGCCGCTTCTCCGCGATCTCGAACGACGTGCGCGTGCGCGTGCTCGGCTCGAAGAACAGGTTCACCACCGTCCTGCCCCGCAGCGCCGGCACCTTCTTGACCGGCCGGTAGGCGATCTCCTTCATCGCCTCGGCGGTGTCGAGAATCAGCCGGATCTCGGCCGGCGACAGCTCGGCGATGCCGAGCAGGTCCTTGGTGCGCAGGCGCGTCACGGGCGCGTCCGGTGACGCGCCGGCGCCGCCTTCCGGCACCGCTGTCTCCACGCGCTCTCGCGCGCCTGTGTCTGTCATCGTCTGATCATCCTTGCTGATGTGCCCATCGCCGCGCCGCCAGTCCTCCGATCGACCGATTGGCGTGGCTCCCCCCGGTCCCGGCGCCAACCCCCTCACACCTGCTCCGGCTCGTGCTTCTCGATGACCACCTCGTCGCGGCCGTCGATTTCCTGCACCCGTACCCGCACGCTCTCCCAAAGCGACGTCGGGACGTTCTTGCCGACGTAGTCCGCCTTGATCGGCAGCTCCCGGTGCCCCCGGTCGACCAGGACGACGAGCTGGATCGCCTTCGGCCGGCCGAAATCGATCAGGGCATCAAGGGCGGCCCTCACCGTCCGTCCCGTGTACAGCACGTCGTCGACGAGCACGATGATGCGGTCGTCGATCGAGAGCGGGATCTCGGTGCGCCGCACGAGCGGCTGCGGGCCTACCGCGTGCCGCATCAGGTCGTCCCGGTACAGGGTGATGTCGAGCGCGCCGGTCGGCACCTGCTCGTTCGTGATCTCGAACAGGCTCCGGGCGAGACGCTTCGCGATTGGGACCCCCCTCGAGCGGATCCCGACCAGCGCGAGCTGTTCCACGCCGCGGTTCCGCTCCACGATCTCGTGGGCGATGCGCGTCAAGGTCCGGCTCATGCGGTCTGCGTCCATCAGGATTGGCATCGGCAGCTCCCGTATCGGATCTCTTCGACAGACGAAGGCCGAGAACGAGCATCCGGCAAGCAGGGAGGAAAGACGACAGCGCCGGCCCGCTCAGGCAGGCAGACCGAGGACCACGAAACAGGCAGGCTCATCGAAGACCTCTTGGCGGCCTCCCGGGCCGCACTTAAAGAGCATGGGAAGTATACCAGAACCGGGAATCCGGAAGACAGGACACAGAACACGGCGCGACACGGTCGAGGCACCGTTGCCGGGGGGCGGCTTCCTTCACCTGTCGTAGGTCGGAATGAACGTGATCGGCCGGTCCTCGGTGAACGAGGGCCGGAAGATGTCCGTCCGCGCGTACCCGTCCATGTCCCGGCCGACCGGCAGGCCGAGGAAATACAAGATCGTCGGGGTGATGTCGACGACGGAAGCCCGGTCACGGCGGCCGGGTGCCACCGCGGTGCCGTACGCGAGCAGAAAGCCATCAGGCGCGCCCTCGTGCGTGCCGCTGTGATCCGGGTTGCCGAGGGCGCGCTCGAGCAGGCGCTTGCCGACGGGCAGTGGCTGCATGCCGAAGCCCGACACGACCAGGAGCAAGTCTTCCGGCTCGAGCCACTGCATGGCCTGCCCGACGGCGCCGTCGACGACCGAGTAGTAGGCGTGAATGACCTGGCCGTAGCGCAGGCGCTCCTCCTCCGATACGTCACCGAAGGTGCGCGGCATGGCGTAGCGCAGAAAGTCGTGGCCGACGGCGTCGAGCCCACGATAGCGGAGCGCCACGAACCGGGGGTTCGTGACAAGCCGCAGCTCCGCGGCGACCTTCGCGTACAGCCGGTCGGAGCTGTACGGCTGCCCGTCGAACACGTCTGGAGGCACCTGCCCGGAGGCCATCCACGCCCGCACCTGGCCTGCGCTCTCGTCCGCCGCCGGCTGCTCGGCTGCGGCGCGTGCGACCGGGAGCAGATCCGGCGGGTAGAGCGCGTCCGGCTCGTCGGCCTCGAGGGATGCGGCGCCAAGGCGGTGGAAACCGTCGGTGACGAGGAAGCCCCGAACGGGAACGGCCGGGTGGGTCAGCGGCCAGCCGACCACGCCGACCGGAATGCCGTGGCGGCTCAAAATGCTCCAGACGGGCGTCGCGCGGACCGCCGCCGAGGTGTGCGGCTGCTCGGTGATGAACCCGAAGTAGACCAGACCGTGCGAGAAACAGAACTGCGGGAGCAGCTCGAGCGCCTCACTTCCCGCCGCGCGGACCTGGTATCGGGCCGAGGACCGGACGCCATTCTTCGGCGGCAGCTTGCCGGTGGCGACAGCCGTCCACACCGTCGCAGGCTGCGTCGGTTTGACCGTCGCCAGGTGCATGACGGCGCCGGCATCGAGGAGCTTCGCGAAGTTCGGCAGACGGCCCTCGGCAGCGGCCGTGGAGACCAAGTCGAGCGAGCCGCCGTCGAGCAGCAGCATCACGACGCGCGGCGAGCCAGCGGTCGTCGCCGGCTCGGCGGCCACGTCCAGCCTGCGCGCACCCAGGGGGCGCCGTACCCCGGGGCCCCGCGCGGCCACCGGCAGCGACAGCGAGGCGACGACGGCCAGCGCGAACAGCGTCGCGCTGACACGGCTGCCCCGCCTGCCGAACGAGTAGTGGACCAGCGCGATCAGCAGCAGGACGACCGCGCAGACGGTCAGCCCGATGGCACCCGTGGCCATGCGCCGGGCCGTGTCGGCTTCGAGCATCCCGCCGAAGCCGCGCAGGTTCAGCCACATCTCGAGCGCGACCGCGCCTGCCACTGCCGTCGCCAACCAGGACAGCAGGCGAATGCTGATCCACCCGGGTGAGAGCAGTTCGCTGGCAACCAACTGGCGGAGCACGATGAGCATGTAGAACATGACGCTCAGGTGGACGCCGTACGACCGCGCGAGCGTGACGAACAACGGCGCAACGGTGGCAGGCTCGAGCGGCAGGTTCGGGTTGAGCTGAAGGAACAGGATCGTGAGGTACGCGGCGCCGAGCACGCCGCCGAGGACCGAATTGCTCAACATCCGCAGGTAACGCATCGTGCTCGACCCGCCATCGGCTCATGGCGGGCCCCAGGGGTTGCAACACCGGAAGGGGGGCAGACCTTCCAGCTCTGCCCCACGTGCCGACGCGAGACCTAGCATAGCACCGCATCTATCCCTGTTCCTGTGCCCTGTCCGTGTCCCCTGATCCGATATACTCCCCCCATGCCCGTCGATGTCGAGGCCGAGGTCGTCGCCAACACACAGCTGTCGGACGACTACAACGTGCTCGCGCTCGCGGCTCCGGCAATCGCGCGGGAGGCACAGCCGGGCCAGTTCGTGATGGTGCGGGCCCGCCGGTGTCACGACCCGCTCTTGCGGCGGCCGTTCTCCGTCTTCGAGGTCCTGCGGGACGCGTCCGGCGAGCCGGGCGGCATCACCCTGTTGAGCAAACGGGTGGGGGTGGCGACAAGTTTGCTCTTCGACACGAAGCCAGGAGAGAAAGTCCAGTGCCTCGGGCCGCTCGGCCGACCCTTCACGCCCGTCGACCCGCCCACCGAAGCGTGGATGGTCGCTGGCGGGGTCGGTCTTGCGCCGTTCGCCACGCTGGCTGGCGCCCTCGCGGGCCGCGGCACAGAGACGACGCTGTTCTACGGCGCCCGGCGCGCCAGCGAGCTCTTCTGCACGGACCTGTTCGCGCAGCTCGGTGTCAGGCTGGTGCTCTCGACCGAGGACGGCAGCCGGGGCGAGCGGGGGTTGATCACGCGGCCGCTCGCGCGCGAGCTCGAGGCGCGGCCACGCTCGGCCCGGTTGATGATCTACGCCTGCGGGCCGGAAGCGATGCTGAGGGCCGTGACGCAGCTGGCGATTGCCAGCGGCCGGCCGTCGCAGCTCGCGATGGAGCGCATCATGGGTTGCGGCCTCGGGGGCTGCTACAGTTGCGTGGTGCGCGTGCGGGACCCGCAGGGCCGGGTGCACTACGCACGGTCCTGCACCGAGGGCCCGGTCTTCCGGGGCGAAGACATCGTGTGGGAATGAGCAGGGAATGGACCTATCCGTCCAGATCGGTCCGCTTCGCCTCCGCAATCCCGTGATTGCGGCCAGCGGGTGCTTCGGCTACGGCGTGGAGTACGCGGACGTCGTCGACCTGTCGGCGCTCGGTGCCGTTGCCGTCAAGGGCCTGTTCCTAAACGAGCGCGAAGGCCATCCGCCGCCCCGCATCGTCGAGACCCCCTCGGGGATGGTGAACGCGATCGGGCTGCAGGGCATCGGCGTCCGGCGGTTCGTCGGCGAGAAGATGCCGGAGCTGCGCCGGCGCGGCGCGGTGGTCATCGTCAACATCTGTGGGACGACCATCGACGAGTACGCCGAGATTGCGCGGATCCTGTCGGACGTGGAGGGGGTGGCGGCGCTCGAGCTCAACATCTCCTGCCCGAACATCAAGGAAGGCGGGATCCAGTTCGGGTGCAGCCTGACGGGCACCTTCGACGTCGTGAGCGCCGTGCGGCGCGCGACGCCGCTGCCGATCATCCCGAAGCTGACGCCGAACGTCACCGACGTCGCCTCGTTCGCGCGCGCCTCCGAAGAGGCGGGCGCCGACGCGGTGTCGCTCGTCAACACCTTCCTTGCCATGGTGATCGACGTCGAGACCAGGCGCCCGAAGATCTCCAACGTCGTGGGCGGACTGAGCGGGCCGGCGATCCGACCGATCGCGGTGCGCATGGTCTACGAGTGTCATCAGCTGGTCCGCATCCCGGTCATCGGAATGGGCGGGATCGCGTCGGCCCGCGACGCGCTCGAGTTCATGATCGCCGGCGCCACCGCGGTCCAGGTGGGCACGGCGAGCTTCGTGGACCCTTTCATCTGGCCGAAGCTGCTCGAAGGGATCCGCCAGTACCTGCAGCGACACGACATCAGCCGGGTCGCCGACCTGGTCGGCACCCTGGAGACGGGAGCCCGCCAGTCCTGATGGAGCAACTCCTCGTCGCCCTCGACGTCGACACGGGTCGCCAGGCGCTGGCGCTCGCCGACCGCCTGCGCGGCATCACGGGCGGCTTCAAGATCGGCAGCCGGCTCTTCACCGCGGAGGGGCCGGACATCGTGCGCCGCCTGGTCGAGCGTGGCGACCGCGTGTTCCTCGACCTCAAGTTCCACGACATCCCCAACACGGTCGCCGGGGCGGTGGCTGCCGCCACCCGGCTGGGCGTCTGGATGCTGAACGTGCATGCCTCAGGCGGGGCGGACATGATGCGCGCGGCAAGAGCGGCAGCCGTCGAGACGGCGGAAGAGCACCACATCGCCCCGCCGCTGGTGATTGCCGTGACCGTGCTGACCAGCTTCGAACGGGCGTCGCTGCAGGCCCTCGGCATCAGCCGGACGGTGCTGGAGCAGGCGGACGCGCTGGCCGCGATGACGCAGTCGGCCGGCCTCGACGGCGTCGTGGCCTCACCGCAGGAAACCGTCCACCTGCGGCGCCGGTTCGGGCGCGAGTTCATCATCGTCACGCCGGGCATCCGCGGCGGCGTGGGGGAACACCAGCCGGCTCGCGATGATCAGGCCAGGACGATGAGCGCCGTCGAAGCGCTGAGGGCAGGGAGCAGCTACCTCGTCGTCGGCCGCCCGATCATCGGCGCTCCGGACCCGCGGGCGGCGGCCGAGCAGCTCGCGCGCGAGGCTGCGGCGCGCCGCGTGCACCTGACCATGTACTCGCGGCCCGGCTGCCACCTGTGCGAAGAGATGAAACGCGTCATCGAGCGGGTGACGGAACTCGTCCCCCTCGACCTCGACGAGATCGACATCTCACCGGACGAAGAGCTGACCCGGCTTTACGGGGAACAGGTCCCGGTGCTGCTCATCGAAGGCCAAAAGGCGGCCACGTACCAGCTGAGCGAGGGCGAGCTGCTGCGAAAGCTGCAGCAGGTCAAGGGAGGCACGTGAGACGCCGGGCAGGCGGAGCCGCGGCCCTGCCTGCCCGACGCGCACGACCGGATCCGCGGGCTACTTCGCCGTGATGATGAAGTGGCCGCGCCGGTTCTGCGCCCAGCAGGTCTCGTTCTCCTCGGTGCAGAACGGCTGTTCCTTCCCCTTGCTCACCATCAGGACGCGGTCGCCCGAGATCCCGAGACTCGCCAGATAATCCTTGACGGCGTTCGCCCGGCGCTCGCCCAGCGCCAGGTTGTACTCGGCCGTCCCGCGCGAGTCGCAGTGTCCCTCGACGGTGATCTTCGTGGTGGACCACCGCTTCAGCCAGTCCGCGTCCTTCTGCAGCGCGCTCAGCTGATCGTCGCGGACGTTGTACTTGTCGAAGTCGAAGAACACGTCGCCGAGCGGCTTCTCCGCGTTCAGCTCGTCGAGCGTCTTCTTGGCGAAGATCTGCTCTTCGGTCAGCGGAGCGGGCGGCGGCGGCGGCGGCGGTGGCGGCAGCGGTGGCGGCGGCGGCGGCGGCGCCGGAGCAGCGGGTGGCGGCGGCGGCGGCGGTGGTGCCGTCACCGGAGCTTTCTTGTGGCAGCCGAGCGCGCCCAATCCGATCGTGGCGAGCACGGCCAGGAGCAGCAGAAAGCGAACGAGACGATTCATCGGTCGTTCTCCTCGAACGTCCGCCCTGAATCGGCCAGCCGTGTACTCAGCGCAGGGCGCGGGTGAAGGCCCGAGGCCGGTCGCCAAGGCAGGTCGCGCTGAGCTTAGCGTTTGCACCGCGTCCTGTCAAACGGAGCTGCACGGAGCGGGTTCCCGTCGATCACCGCCGGCTGGCCGATCGGCGGAACGTCCGGCATCCAGCCGAGCCGCGAGGCGGGCTAGAATGCGTCTGTGGAGCGCCTGCTCGAAGCAACCCGCCGCGCCGAGGCGAAGCACTTCTGGTTCCGCGGCTTCCGTCGTTTCGTCCGCCCGCTTCTCGCCGAAGCGGCGGCCGGCACGGAACGGCCGCGGCTGCTCGACTGCGGCTGCGGGACGGGCGCCAACCTCCGACTGCTGGCCGAGTTCGGACGACCCTTCGGCCTCGACCTCACGCGGGTCGGCCTCGAGTGCGCCCGCGCGTCCGGCTTGCCGCGGCTCACGCGCGGCACGGTCGCCTGCCTCCCGTTTCCCGACGGGATCTTCGACGTGGTCACCTCCTTTGACGTCCTCTACTGCCTGCCCGACGAGGAGGAGCCGCGCGCCGCGGCGGAGATGCACCGGGTGCTGCGCCCCGGCGGGGCGGCGGTGGTGAACGTGGCCGCCATGCCGGTATTGAAGGGGAACCACTCGGTCCTGTCCAACGAGATCCGTCGGTACACACCCCGGCGTCTCCGCGCGGTCCTCGAGACGGCCGGTTTCCGCATCCTCCGGCTCACCTACACGAACGCGACGATGTTTCCCCTGATGCTTGCCGTCAGGACGGTGCAGCGGGCGGTCGGCCTCGCGAGCCCCGACAACGCCGAGCGCGAGATCCGCGTGCCGCCGGTGCCGATCAATGCGGCCCTCGATGCGGTGCTGGCGCTCGAGTCGCGGGTGCTCGGCTGGATCGACATGCCGTTCGGCAGCTCGCTGCTCTGCCTCGCCCGCAAGCCCCCCACCAAGTGACAAGTAACGAGTAACGGGTAACGAGCAGCGCCCCGGCCTCTGCTCACTACGCGTTACTCATCGCCCGTTACTCGCTGCTTGCTATCGCCCTTGGCCGGCCGCCGGTTCGACCCGCAGGCCGTAGATGCGCAGGCCGAGGCGGCGGCGATCGCCGTTGTGCGACCGTTCGTCGGGCACGAAAGTCTCATCGGTGTCGATGGTCAACAAGCCACCGGCGGCGTCCACGAGCGAGGCCGCAACCGGCATCGACACGGAGAAGTCCGACGTGGGCCGAAGTGTACCGATGCGCGCGGCCCCCGCGCGGATGGTCACCGTGGGAGGCGTGCTGAAGTACCGGAGGGGTGATTCCCCGGCCAGATGCAGGACCAGGTTGCGCCCCGCTGAGTGCACGCGCACCGACGACGAGGCGCTCGACCAGCGCCATTGGAGGCCGGTGGTGGGTCTGTACTCCGCCTCGTGCCAGCCCGCGTCGAATCCAAACACGACCTGGTCGGCGTCCTGCAGGTCGAACTGCTCGATCGCGACGGGCGGCGGCGCGCCCTGTCCGTCGGCTCGTCCCGCCGAGACCTCCAGGCGGGCGTAGCGATCAGGCCCCGCGAGCGCGCCGGCCGGCAGCGTCAACATCCTCAAAAAGAACCCCGGGCTTGGCCGCACCGTCGCCCGATCGATCGGCCGGCTCTCCAACGAGATCTGAACGGCCGCGGCGGGATCATGGCCACCGCCGAGGTTGCGGCCGCCGACCATGAGGACGGCCGACTGCGACCGGCGGCGGACAGAGGCCACGATGGGTGTCCGCTCGGGCGACACGCCGTCGGCGAGCGCGATGCCAGCCGCCTCGGGCGTCAGCGACCAGCCGCGGCCCAGGATCCAGCCGGGCTCCGAGACCTCGTACCAGTCGAGCACGTCCGGACGGACGCCGCCGACGAGCTCGTGCGCGGCGAACCCCCAGCGGTAGGCCCTGATCAGGCGCTGGCTGCGCGGGTCGATGAGCGCCAGATCCGTGCGGCGCGGCTCGGCGAGAAACCAGAGCGGCAGCTCCCCGCCCTGCTGGAAGTACTGCGCCACCTCCAGCCACTCGTGTCCGCGCGGCGACGGCAGCACCTGGCGCTCGAACGGATCGACCTCGTCTTCCCACAGGAACGCCCGGCGCATCTCGCTGGCGATCCGGCGGTGCATCACGACGACCGGCCTGATGTGGCGGCTGTCCGCCACGTCGCGCAGATCGGCGATCGCGCGGATCGCCGGGCTGCCGGCCCGCGCGTAGACCGAAACGGCCGGCGCGGCAATCAGGACGCAGGCAACGACCAGGGCGGCGATCCCCGGGACGAACAGCCGGCGACCGAGCACGATGACCCCGCGCGTCGCGAGGTAGGCGACAGGAGGGACGAGCGGCAGCGCGTACCGCGTGGTGAACGTCTCCTGAAACAGCAGGTGGAACATCCCGTAGGGCAGCCACGCGGCCGTCAGCGCGACCAGGCCGGCAGGTGACCTCCTCATCATCGCCACGGCACCGACCGCCGCTGCGACCAGGACGACGACGGCAAGCGGGATGCTCGCCCAGGGCGACGCGAGCGTGTCGAGCAGTCCCTCCGCCAGGCGCCGGACGCCGGGGTGCGTCCAGAGCATGTCGACGCCCGAGAAGTCCTCGCCCGCCTGCGCGCCGAGCGCAGTGAGATACGCCGCGGGTCCGCCGGTCACCACGAGCATCGGCACAGCCCAGACGGCCAGGCCGCACGCACACGTCACGGTGCCACCGAGGAGGGCGGCGGCGGCAGCGGTGCCCGCGCGGTCGAGCAGGACGACCAGCAGCAGCGGCAGGGCGAGCCACGCGGTCTGGGACCGGAGGCCGATGCCCAGGCCTGCCAGAAACGCCCCGGCGACGATCAGCCGGCCCGAGCCGACGACCAGATCCACGGTCGTCCGCTGGTCCGTCGCCGGCGCCCGACGCTGTCGCGCGCGCCGCTGCAAGCTGAACGCGGTCGCGAAGAGGGCCTGCGCAACGAGCGCCAGCGCGAGCCCCGGCACGTCGCTCATCGGACGAATCGCCGAGAACCAGAACAGCGGGCAGGCGAGCGTCAGCACGACAGCGGCGACTTCGAGCGGGCCCACGGTTGACTGGTCACCGAGCCCTCCTTCGCCAGGCTCGTCGGCCCGGAAGGCGCGGAACAGCACCAGCAGAGGAAAGGCAGTCAGCGCGCCGAACAGCGCGCTCCAGAGGGCGAGGGCAGGCGCCGCGTTGCGATCGGCCCCCGCGCGCGGCGCCGTTGCCGCGCCCGCCTCGCGCCGCGGCGTCGCGGCCGATGCCGGCGCGGGCGGGCGCAGCAAGTCGAACGCGGCGGTCGAGACCTTGCCGAGGGCGATGTAGATCGGATAGCCGGGCGGGTGCGGCCGATGGGCCGCGATGTCGTAGCGGCGCACGCCGAGCGCGAAGTTGAACGAATCAACGTCGCCGAGCGTCGGTGCGAGAAAGGGAAGATGCGCGGCGAGGAACAGCAGCGCGATCAGGGACGCCACGCGCCACCGGCGCCGGGCGGCGCGGATCGCACGGGCGGGGGCGCCGCCGTCTGCTGCCACGGTTTCTGCCAACACTCAGACCAGGCGCAGTCGCAGCATCTCGTTGAGGCTGCCTGTGCGGTACCCCTGGAGGTCGAGGCCGACGTACCGGAATCCGATCGTCTTGAGCTCGCGGAGGATCGTGGCGCTCAGGTCCGGATCGAGGGCGCGCGCCATCTCGTCACGGGCGATCTCGAGCCGCGCCACCTCCCCGTGATGGCGCACGCGGCAGACACGGAAGCCGAGGCCACAGAGCACCTGTTCGGCGCGCTCGATCATCTGCAGCTTCTCGCGGGTGACCTCGCTGTAGTACGGAATGCGCGACGACAGGCAGGCGGACGCCGGCTCGTCCCAGGTCGGCAGCCCGGCGTGGCGCGACAGCTCGCGGATCTCGTCCTTGTGCAGATCGGCTTCGTCGAGCGGGCTCCGCACGCCGAACTCGCGCGCGGCCTGCCGCCCGGGCCGGTAGTCCCCGCGATCGTCCGCGTTGTTCCCGTCAACAACGGCGGCCAGGCCCCGCTCGCGCGCAAGGGCGGTGAGGCGGGTATAGAGCTCGTGCTTGCAGTAGTAACAGCGGTTCTCGGGGTTCGCCCGGTACTCCGGCAGATCCATCTCGTCCGTCTGGACGAACTCGTGGCGGAAGCCGCAGTGGCCGGCGACGCGCAGCGCCAGCTCGCGGTGATGCTGCGGATAGCTCGGGCTGTCAGCCGTGACGCACAGGGCGCGCGACCCGAGCACGGCATACGCCGCCGAAGCCAGGTACGCGCTGTCGACGCCACCGCTGAAGGCCACCAGCGCCGAGCCGAGGCCGGTCAGAATCCGCTGCAGCTCCTGCTCTTTTCGGGCCAAGCTCTCTGTCACTCTTCCCAGTCCTCTTCGTCCTCTTCCTCGTCTTCGAGATCCTCGTCTTCGTCCTCTTCGTCCTCTTCCGGCGCGAGGTCCAGCTCGATCGGTGCGACGCTGGTCACTTCCAGGTTCGATCCGCACTCCGGACAACTGAGCAGATCGCCCTTGTCGACGTCGTACTCATCGACATCGATCTCGGCGTCACACTCGGGGCACGTGGCCATACCCCCTCCTCACGCGGTGCAGGCACCCCGCGTTGTCTTCCGTCCTAGCCGATGGTACCTCGACACTCGTTATTGCGGGAAGATCGTGATGAAAGCTCGGATTATAGCGAGAACTTGATAAATTCTGCAATGCAGCCTAAGGTTGCTGGTGTAGCATTCCGATACATCCCGCGATGGCAGTAGCCCTGACCACGAAGACCGTGCTGGTTGCCGACGACACGGCATTCGTCCGCGACCGCTTCAAGACGGCGCTCGAGAACGCGGGCCATCGCGCCATCACCGTCAAGAGCGCCGCCGAGCTGCTCGCCCGCGTCCGGGCCGATCTCGCCCAGCTCGATCTGCTCGTCGTCGATCTCCGGCTGCCCCATGCGTCGGGGGTCGACCTGGTGAAGGCCATCCGGAAGATCGACAACGGCCGGCTGCCCATCCTCATCTTCAGCGGCACGATTGCGGCGGCCGAAGAGGTCCGCGAGCTCGCCGCGTTGGGCGTCGCCGGCTACGTGAACGAGTACAGCGCGGTGCAGCACATCCTGCCGTCGCTCGCCCCGCACCTATTCCCCGACAACTTCAACCGGCGCTCGAGCCCGCGCGTCGTGCTGGGCATTCCGATCGCGTACCGGTTCGGCAACACGATTGCCGCCGCGCTGACGCTCAATCTGAGCAAGGGCGGCATCGCGATTCGGACCATGAGCCCGCTCGACACCGGCACGAAGGCGCGCGTGCGCTTCCGCCTGCCCGGCTCCAAGCGGGACATCGATGCCGAGGCCCGCGTGGTGTGGAGCGACCGTCGGGTCGGCATGGGCCTGCAGTTCGAACGCGTCGAGCCGGTGGAGCAGACGGCGATCGACGACTTCGTGGACGCCCATTTCTTCTCCAACCGCAAGGGCTGAGCCGTCTCACCCGCCGGACGGCGGCGCCCGCCGCCGCGCACCCGCGCTTCGCTGTCGACGCCAACGCCGGCCCGGACCGCGCCGCGCGCCACCTGGTGCGGCCCGACCGCGGGACGGCGCAGTTGACCGCTGCCAGCGGGTCCGGTACATTCGCGCCACGGAGGCTCGCGCATGGGAGAGTCGGCATTGACGATCGGCGATGTGGCCGTCCGCCTGGCGGCCGTGCTGGCGCTGGTGGCCGCGAACGGGTTCTTCGTGGCCGCCGAGTTCTCGCTGGTCACGGTGCGCAAGACGCGGGTCGACCAGCTCATCGCGGAGGGGAACCGGATGGCGCGGACCGTGCGCCGCGCGATCACCGACCCCGACCCCTACATCGCGGCCACCCAGCTCGGGATCACGATGGCGAGCATCGGCCTCGGCTGGATCGGCGAGCCGGCCGTCGCCTCGGTCCTCGAGCAGTGGTTCGGCCGCCTGCCGCCCGCCGCGCGGGTGATCGCCAGCCACTCGGTCGCCGTCGCGCTCGCCTTCGCCCTGATCACGGCGCTGCACATCGTCATCGGCGAACTGGCCCCGAAGAGCATCGCGCTGCAGCACGCCGAAAAGACGTCGCTGTACGTCGCCAAGCCGACCCAGCTGTTCATGACGCTGCTCTGGCCGTTCATCGTGCTCCTCAACGGGATGGGCCGCGGGGCGGTCAGCCTGCTCGGCCTGCGCGCGCCGAGCCGCCACTCGCTGGTGCACTCGGAGGAAGAGCTGAAGATGCTGGTGACGGCCAGCCAGGAAGCGGGCGTGCTGGAGGAGGGCGAAGAGCAGATGCTGCACCGGGTGTTCGGCTTCGCCGACCTGACCGCCGGGCAGGTGATGCTGCCGCGCACGGAGATGACCGCGGTCGCCATCGACGCGCCGCTCGCCGAGATCGTCGATCAGGTCGCGCACGCCCCCTACCCGTGGGTGCCGGTCTATCGCGAGGACGTCGACGACATCATCGGCATCGTGTCCGTGAAGGATCTGTTCCGCGCGCTCGCGCTCTCGCCCGCGGGGTTCCAGCTGAAGGACTGCGTGCGCGAGGCGCTCACCGTGCCGGAGACCCTGAAGGCGGACGACCTGCTCGCCGAGATGCGCCGCCGCCGCACGCACCACGCGGTCGTCATCGACGAGTACGGCGGCACGGCGGGGCTGGTCACCTTCGAAGGGCTGATGGAACGGATCGTCGGCGAGATGGGCAACGAGTTCAGCCCGTCGGGCAGCCGCATCGAGGTGCTGGCCGACGGCTCGGCGCTCATCGACGGCCTCGCGCTCGTCGCCGACGTGAACGAGCAGTTCGGCCTGCACATCGACGAGGACGCCTACAACACCGTCGGGGGGTACGTGCTCGGCCGGCTCGGGCGGCGCGCGCGGCTCGGAGACCTCGTCGAGGTCGAAGGCCGGACGCTGCGCGTCGAAGCGCTCGACGCGCTGCGGGTGGCGCGCGTCTGGCTGTCGCCGCCGCCGGCAGAGACGGGCACCGCGGAGGAAGGCGAGCCGGAGGAGCGGTAGCCTCAGCGCACCCTGAGCAGGCGCAGCCCGTTGGCGGTGACGAGCAGCGACGCGCCCATGTCGGCGACGACCGCCATCCAGAGCGTGGCCAGGCCGGCGACGCCGAGGGCCAGGAAGGCGCCTTTGAGCGCGAGCGACACCGTGATGTTCGCCTTGATGTTGCGCACGGTGGCGCGGCTCAGCCGGAGCGCGTAGGGAATCCTCAGGAGCTCGTCGGCCATCAGCGCGATGTCGGCCGTCTCGAGCGCGGCATCGCTGCCCGCCGCACCCATCGCGATGCCCACGTCGGCGGCGGCGAGCGCCGGGGCGTCGTTCACCCCGTCCCCCACCATCGCCACCGACCCGAAGCGGCGCCGCAGATCCTCGACCGCCGCCACCTTGTCCTCGGGCAGCAGCTCGGCGTGGAACTCGTCGACGCCGAGCGCCCGCGCCATGGCCCGCGCGGTGTGGCGGTTGTCGCCGGTCAGCATCACCACGCGCTCGATGCCCTGCCGGCCGAGCAGCGCGATCGCGTCGCGCGCCGACCCGCGCGTCCCGTCCGACACGCCGATGATGCCGATCGGCCGGTCATCGGAGGCGACGAGCACGGCCGTCTGCCCGTCGCCTGCCACCTGCTCCAGCCGCGCGTCGATCTCCGGCGTGCAGAGGCGGCGCGCCTCGAAGAGACGGTGGTTGCCGACGATCGCCCGGCGCCCGGCCACGCTCGCCTCGGCGCCCAGGCCGGGCAGCGACTGGAACGCCTCGGCCGCCTCGATCTCGACGCCGGCCGTCCGAGCGTGCCTGACGATCGCCTCGCCGATCGGGTGCTCGGACCGCGACTCGAGCGCGGCGGCTACCCGCAGGATCTCGGCCGGCCGCGCCCCGTTGAGGGCGGCGATGCCCGCGACGCGCAGCACGCCCCGGCTCAGCGTCCCAGTCTTGTCGAAGGCCACCGATCGCACCGCCCCCGCCCGCTCCAGGTGGATCCCGCCCTTGATCAGCACGCCGTTGCGCGCGGCGCCGGCGAGCGCCGAGACGATCGAGACCGGCGTCGAGATGACCAGCGCGCAGGGGCACGAGATGACGAGCAGCACGAGCGCGCGATAGAACCAGGCCCCGAACGGCTGACCGAACGCGAGCGGGGGGACCGCGGCCACCGCGACGGCCAGCGCGATGACGCCCGGCGTGTAGGAGCGCGCGAACCGCTCGACGAACGCCTGCATGGGCGCTCGCTGCGCCTGGGCGACCTCCACCAGCCCGATCACGCGAGCCAGCGTCGTGTCGCGCCGCAGGCGCGTCACCCGCACGTCGAGCGCGCCCCGGCCGTTGATCGTGCCCGCGAACACCTCGTCGCCCGGGCCCTTGTCCACCGGCAGCGACTCGCCGGTGATCGGCGCCTGGTTCACCTGGCTCTCGCCGCCGATCACCTGGCCGTCGAGCGGGAACTTCTCGCCGGGACGGACGATGATCAGCTCGCCCAGCCGGACCTCATCGACCTTCACGCGCTCGTCGGCGCCGCCGCGTCGGACGAGCGCCTCGCCCGGCGTCAGGTCCATCAGCGCTCGGATCGCGTGGCGGGCCCGCTCCATGCTGCGCGTCTCGAGCAGTTGCGCGAGCGCGAACAGGAAGATCACGGTCGCCGCCTCGGACCACTCGCCGATGGCGATGGCGCCGGCGACGGCCACGAGCATCAGGACGTTGATATCGAGCGAGAAGGCACGGGCGGCCGAGACCGCGCGGCGCGCCGTGTAGAGGCCACCGGTCAGCACCGCGGCGGCGAACGGCAGCAGTGACCAGCGCGGATCGATGGGCGCCAGGCGCACCAGGAAGCCGGCTGCGAGCGCGATCCCAGACGCGATCGCGAGCGCGCTCCGGCTGGCCGAGCCGGAGAGCGACGCCTTCGGCTCCTCGTGCTCCAGCCAGGCCCGCATCCCGGTCTCCGCCACCGCGTGGCGGATCGTGTCGTCCGAGAGCCGCGCCGCGTCGTACGTGACCCGCAGGCGCTGGCCGATCACGTCGGCCGACAGCGACTCGAGGCCCGCCAGGTGCTTCAGGCGATGCTCGAGGATCACCACCTCCTCGTGGCAATCCATCCCCTCGATCTTGAATACCGATTCCGCGTGGATCTGGCAGACCGGGCACGCCACCTGGGCTCGCGACCTGCCGCCGATCATCGCCGGGCGCTCCGGGGCCGCGGGCGAGATCCGGCACGCCTCGCCCGCGCGGACCGCGCGGACCGCGGCGGAGGGGGCGCGACGGTTCCCTGCGACGCTTCCTCGACGTGGCGCAGGCCCTGCTGGAACAAACTGAGGATGTGCTGATCGTCCAGGGAGTAGAAGACCATCCGGCCGGACCGCCGGGGCCGGACCACCCGCATGCCCCGCAGCAGCCGGAGCTGGTGGGACACGGCGGACTCGCTGAGGCCGACGAGCGCGGCCAGGTCCGAGACGCACAGCTCCGACTTCGACAGCGCGTCGAGGATCCGCACCCGGGTGGCGTCGCCGAGGGTGTTGAAGGTGTCGGCCAGCCGGGTGGCGCTCGCGGCGTCGATCAGCAACGCGCGCAGCTCGGCGGTCCGGGCGGGATCGCCGTCGAGGCCGTCACAGGTGAGGGGGGCCGGGGTGAGGCGCGGGCTTCGTTGAACCATTGAACATTTGAGCAATCGCTCATAGGCACTGTACCGGGCCTCCGCCTTCCCAGTCAAGCCTTCCGCGCCGCACCCGGGACCGGGCGCTCAGAGCTGGCCGATCGCCTGGTTCAGCTTGGCGTAGTCCGGCTCGTTCCCGGGGTTGTCGAGGATCTCGCGGTGCCGCACCACGCCCCGCGTGTCCACCAGGAACACGGCGCGCCTGGCGATGCCCTTCAGCCCGAGCATGTCCTCGTTGTACACGCCGTAGGCGCGGATCGCTTCCTTGTTGAAGTCCGAGAGCAGCGGGAAGTTAAGGCGCTGCTCGTTGGCGAACGCCTTGAGCGTGAACGGCGTGTCGACGCTGATGCCGAACACCTGCGCGTGGGCCTTGTTCAGGTTCGCGAGCGAGTCGCGGAACGTGCACAGCTCCTTGGTGCACACCGACGTGAACGCCGCCGGGAAGAAGGCGAGCACGGTCGCATGCTTCGCGAACTGCTCGCCGAGCTTGACCGGCTGCCGGTCCTGGTTGGGAAGGGTCACGTCGGGGGCTTTCGATCCAACCTCTGCTGTCATGTGTTCCTCCACTGGAAGACCCGGCAAGGACGAGCCGATGCCGGTTGGCTGACGGGCGCCACTCCGCATCCTAACCGGTTCGGCCGCGCCGAGTGAAGGTCGGCGCGCGCCGTGCGTGTCTTGCCCTCCTCCCGAGCCTTCGATTACTATGATCAGTTGGGATTGTTGTTCTCGACCCTGCCTACAGCAAACGGTGCGGCAACCGTTCTGCCCCGGCAACCGGCCTGTGCGGAACCGGGTCGGCGCAGGGGTGGCTCTGCCGGGAGCTTGTTCAGCCAGCCACAACCGCGGAGAAGCCTGTGATCGAGGTCCAGCACCTGACCAAACGCTACGGCCGCGTCGCCGCCGTGGAGGATGTGAGCTTTCGCGTGGAGCGCGGCGAGATCCTCGGCTTTCTCGGCCCGAACGGCGCCGGGAAGACGACGACGATGCGCGTGCTGACCGGCTACCTGCCGCCGACCGAAGGCCGCGCGGTGGTCGCCGGGTTCGACATCTTCGACCAGCCGGTCGACGCCAAGCGGCGCATCGGGTACCTGCCCGAGACGCCGCCGCTCTACCCGGAAATGACGGTGCGCGAGTACCTCTGGTTCATCGCGCGCATCAAGGCGGTGCCCTCGGGCGAGCGGCGGGCCCGGGTCGAGTCGGCCATGGAGCGGACGCGCGTCGCCGAGGTCGCCGGGCGGCACTGCGGCAAGCTGTCGAAAGGCTACCGGCAGCGGGTCGGCCTCGCCCAGGCGATCCTGCACAACCCCGACGTGCTCGTCCTCGATGAGCCGACGGCCGGCCTCGACCCGAAGCAGATCATCGAGACGCGCGAGCTCATCAAGCACCTGGGCGGCGACCACACGATCATCCTCAGCACGCACATCCTGCCGGAGGTCTCGCAGACCTGTCACCGGGTCGTCATCATCAACAAGGGCCGCGTCGTGGCGGTCGACACGCCGCAGAACCTGACCGCGCGCCTGCGCGGCTCCGAGACGCTCTACGTGCAGGTGGACGCCGGCAGCGCCGACCCAGTCCCGTCGCTCGAGCGGCTGCCGGGCGTCACCCGGGTCGCCGTCAGCGATCATCACGGCGGCGCGGTGGGCTGCGAGGTCGAGAGCGAGAGAGGGCGCGACGTGCGGCGCGACCTGGCCCGGATGGCGGTCTCGAGCGGCTGGGGACTACTCGAGCTGCGGCCGGTGCATATGAGCCTGGAGGAGATCTTCCTCCAGCTCACCACCGAGGAACCTCCGGCGGAGGCAGCCCATGACTAACATCCTCGCGATCGCGCACAAGGAGCTGCGCTCGTATTTCTCCTCGCCGATCG
>Ga0315282_10001463_pt1 | contig 44415 bp, 45 predicted proteins | sample YL17G07_20_MG_FD_203693 | JGI IMG/M metagenome (GOLD analysis project Ga0315282, IMG submission 203693) | Sediment microbial communities from Yellowstone Lake, YNP, Wyoming, USA - YL17G07_20 | ecosystem: Environmental > Aquatic > Freshwater > Lake > Sediment | place: USA: Wyoming | collected... | reverse complement strand
TTGATGAGAAACCAGAGATAAAATTGCATGCTTCTGCATACTGCCATAACTACTCTAGAGAGAATGACAAGGTGCTATACCAGGATAAATTCAAAGAAATAACCGACAAATATCCACTATTTACAAAAGAGGACAATGCAAAACTTGGCGAATATCTCAGAGACAGGCTGGTAGACGATAACGGGATAGAAGTCTTTAATCGCTTCGTAAACAGTCCTGTAAGGCCATCTAAAGGTTTAATACAGCACGTAGGGGACATGATTAACAAGCAACAGATATTTAATTTAATTGACGAGCAGATACCGGCACGCAATGCAATTATCAGCAGGGCAAAGGAATTGGCAAAGTCTGGTAAGAAATTCGTGATAATTGTAAAGGGAGGGCCCGGCACTGGAAAGTCTGTCATTGCACTGGAGACAATGGCAGAACTCCTGAGGAAAGGGAAGAACGTATTTTATGCAACAGGCTCATCCGCATTTACAAATACTCTTAGGAAGGTTGCGGGTAAAAGGGCAAAAGACAGGTTCAAGTATTTCTTCAGCTTTACGCGTCATAAAGAAAATGAGATTGATGTGCTAGTGTGCGATGAGGCACATAGGCTAAGGAAGAATAGCGCAGATTACGGAGTTCCTTCCCATCTCAAATCAGAGTTGCCGCAGGTTGAAGACTTGATACGGCCAGCTAGACTAACTGTCTTCTTCATAGATGAGCATCAGATAGTAAGGCCGAGTGAAGTTGGGGATGTTGCACTGATTAGACAGGCTGCTTTAAAGCTTAATGCTGAAGTAGAGGAATTTGATTTAAAAACTCAATTTAGATGCGGAGGTTCAGAAGCCTATTTGCAATGGCTGGAGAATACTCTTGGCATAACAGAATCCGAGGTGCGGATGCTGGGTAAAAATGAACAGATGGAATTTAAAATATTTGACAGCCCAGAAGCGCTTAGGGATGCGATATACGAGAAGAACAAGGCAAGGCCTAATTTCGCTAGAATCGCAGCAGGTTTCTGCTGGCCATGGAGTAAGCCGAACGCTGATGGTAGTTTAGTTAATGATGTAAAAATAGGAAGTTTTGAGATGCCGTGGGAGAGGAAGGACGAGTTTTGGAAATGGGCCACAGATGAGAGCGGAATGGAGCAGGTTGGAACAGTTTATACTGCACAGGGGTTTGAATTTGACTACATTGGGGTTATTTTTGGGAAGGATTTGATTTATGACAAAGAGAATAACACTTGGAAGAGCGATCCGAAGAGTTCGCATGACAGCATGATAAAAAGGAATAATGAAACTTTGACAAAACACTTGAAAAACGTATATCGCGTTTTGATGTCAAGGGCGCATAAGGGAGTTTACATCTATTTTATGGATAAGGATACGGAGAACTTCTTTAAGTCTAGAGTAGAAAGCTACAACCCGCCCCCAAGGTGAGTGAGTAAGAATCAATGACGAAATAAACAAAACCGATGCAGAGATAGATGAACTGGTTTATAAATTATATAGGATTACAGATGAAGAAAAGAAAATAATTAAAGATAGCTTGAAATAGGTTATAAAATATTGCAGTAGATAAGTTAACCATGGCTATTATTTTCGTCGACCAGAGCGGAAAAGTGGAGAAGACAAATAAGCATACCGTCATAGCGACAAGCGCATCGGAAAAAAAGAGCTATACGGTAATGCTCCCAAGCTATTGGAAGAAGAGAATATGCGAGGAGATAAAGCATTATCCCAGTGCTGCCCGCCATAGAAAGGTTCCCACTGTGAAGATTTTCTCGTTCTGCGTCTATCTTGCCATGCCGTATCTCAGAAAAGATGATTCAATCGTGATAGATACAGAATATGCGGGCAAATCGAATGAAATCAAAAGCCAGCTTCTGGAACTCATAAGAGGGAAATATCCGGAATTCAAAAAAGAGCAGATAACCTCCCTCCAGATTGGGAAGGATATATACGTCCACAAGTTAGCAAATGAAACGTACAGGGGCATTAGAAAGCCGGATAAGGTTATAGATGAAACAGACTTGTCCAGATTGTTTGGAAAGAAAAAGAACTAAGTGGCTCAGCGGATTTTCGCCGCCTCAAGTGGGTTTACCTTTGCGTCGTAGGCACCTCGATTTCTCGAGTGTGTTGGCTACGGATCGGTAAACCAGCCACGTACTAGTATGTGTAAATATATGTATATATACCTTACTGGGAAATATAAACTGGAGTATATATTACTGGTAACACGCTAGTATTATACTAGATTCACGCTAGAATTTCATCAGACTTTTACTAGAGTTTAACCAGTTATGTATAATATAACATCACTGAAATCCTCGAAACCGTCCGGTTTCTGAAAAAAAGCGGTAAAATCCGGCAGGATAGGCAGTTTTCTCACAATTTCTAAAAAACTCAGAAAAAGCCGGTCTAGACCGGAGAAGCCGGTTCAGGCGTGAGCCTGCTTTGCCTGCGCCAAAGCGCAGCAAATGGCATTTCGACCGTTTCACGAGGAAGCAGAAAAACAGGTGAAACGGTAAAGCCTGCTTCAGCGACGACAGCTTATTTTGAACAGGCTACCGTTTCGACCGATTCTACAGACGTATTTTATACCCGAACGGAATATGCAGAAATTGACGAACTGGTCTGCAAGCTGTGCGGGACCACTCGGCTTTAAAAAACAGGGAATCCATAATTCACGCATGGAAATCGCGGAAAGCGGGAAGCCGGAAAAGACAGCCGATGCAAAGATGAGGGAGCATCGGAAGCTCCTGGAGAGGAAATTCAAGAGGCGCGAGGAGCTTTCCATGGCGGCAGGGAAATGCCAGAAAGGGATGGGAGAAATAAAATGCTGGCAAAAGGACTGCAGGAAGAAGCTGAGGATCCGGCGCTCAAAGAGATTCAAGAAGAAAGGCTGAAAGGCAGCAAACGTGAGGCTTATCCCTTCTTCATCCGCCTGAACTCCGAAAGCTCAACGGGCCTGGCGACCTCTATAAGCCTGTCGATCGCATCATTGATTGACTTCGCGTTTATCCCCATGATGTCACCAATCACGTATTCATTCACCGGCCTGCCGGCCTTGTAGCAGGCATGGTATACCGCCGCAGCCGAGAGCGCCATGGGGTCGGAAACGGGCGTTTTCTTCCTCTTCTCGTATCTGGAGAGAGTGTCTTTCGCAATCCCTGCAACCTCCCCCTCATGCTTCCTGTCCAGCCAGCCGCTCTCCGCCAGGAAAGACACAGCGGAGTCGACATACTCGGCCGGCTTCTCTATACTGCCCACCCCTGTCATCTTCCTTGCCTTTTGCATCTCAGCCGGATCCACCGTCTGCCATATGTGCGCACCTCTGAGCAAGTCCACGGGGCATTTGTTGTTGTCCAGGGAGAGCTGCATTGCCACCCTCGCCTGGAGTTTGGGATTCAGGCCAAGCTTCTCAATCTTCTTGTAGAATTCGGAAGCATCGCCGATAATTGCTGCTATTTTTTCCTTACTCACGAACCATTTTGATTTTCCCTCGTGATAGGACTTAAGGGAGCCTTCAAGCAGCTTATCAAACGTCCTCGCTGGCGTGTAATCGGTCTTCTTAAGGAATACGGTTTCGCTCATATGATCACGACAATATTGCTCATTTTAAGTATTTAAACCTTCAAGCCAGGCCGGCCCAGTTCTGAAGCGGATTTATGGGACAGGCTCAGTCTTTTTCGTCTTTTGCCTTGCCTAATTTTATTATCATTGATTTATCGGGCTTGACTTCGTCTTTATTCCCTTTGATCTTGGCACCGCCCGGTTTTTCCAGGTCTTCTTTAATCATGTCTTTCGCAGCTTTTTCCAGCTTTTTCAGTGCCGTATGCGTTGCACGCGCCTCGACTGCCTTGCCGAAACCGTAACCAATCAGGGTAATGCAGGCTGCGAATCCAAGCTCCAATGAATTTTGCGGAAGGCCCAGCCTGAGCAGTTCACCCACGGTTGACGTAATGCCAACTCCAGCTAACGCGAGTGTCCCGGCGGTTATGTACCACGTAGCACGCGCAATTTTATCCTCCGCAGTCTTCCGCAGCTCTTTCAGCTGCTCAACAAACATCTTTACCTTGGTCTCAGTCTTCTCGACTGCTTTAGGCCCCCGTTCCTTGATTTTTTCCGTTATCTTCCTCTTCTCCTCTCGGCCCCCGATTATGACCTTTTCCCCAGCAGTCTTTTCAGACCTATGGAGCGGAACTGCTTCTATTACACTTCCTCCACTTATTCCTGGCATGAACATCACCTCTCACTAAATTGCTCATTTTTGGTATTTAAAACCAGCCCCAAGAGGAACCTCGCGGTTCCTTCTAACCCCCTTGCGCCTTGCCCTGGGAGTTGACTGCTGGATTAGCCATAAGAAAGTCCGTGGTCCTTGAAGGTGAAGGATATAGTCCCTTGTGAGCTGGAAATATCCTGGAATATCTCCTTCAGGGTATTCTCGAGACGCTGCTTGTCTGCTTTATGAATTTCCGGGGATTCACTCCGCTTGTCTTTATAATGAAATACGTCCTCCCTCAGCGCCTTTCTGATAATGAGCTTCTCCCTGGGATAACTGCTGAAAGACAACCGAACCATGTCGTTCTGGATAAGGCGGAGCGTGTCAACGCCATAAATGTCGGACTCCAAGCCCAGCCTTACATTCTTGATGTCGGGCAGTTTGCCTAAAACATCCTCCAAGCTACGCTTAAGTTCGCCCAGCGCCTCTTTTCGCGTCATAAAATTATCAGACAGGAGATTTCCTGCCAGTCGACTATACGGGATTTTTTTCTCCTTGCCTGAGTCGAACATCCTCTCACGGAATTGAGTGGTATCTGGTTTAACTTTCTCGTTACCATTCTCAAGAGTTTTTTCCATAAGTTCGCCTATTAAATTACTTCAGAGCCCGCTTTTTCCACTCTGTCCAATCCACTACCACTTCCCCCGACTTCTGAGTTGCTCTCTGCAGGTTAAGCCATTTGTGCGCGTTTACGTTCTCATTAAAAATATCGTTCAGCTGCTCGACATAGTGTTCTACTTCCCTGTGTGTCACTCCTGCCTTGTCCATTCTCTCGGATAAGCTTCCGTCAGCCCTATACATTCCGCCATGCTTGTCGACATTTAATATATCCCTGAATGTCAGGTCTACCTTCTTCTTGCCTTTGTCAGTCGTCTTTGTCCCATCAAAAAGAACCAGGCCGAACTCCTTTTTGAGTTTGGTGCCTCCTGTATCCGTTGTTTGTGAATAATTGAAAATGACATAGCTGTGATCACCTGATGAAAAGCTTAATGTCGGCTTCTTCTGGTATATCACCTTCGCCTCAGTAGTCACCTTGTCGGCTCCCGTACAGGTTGTTCTTCCCCACAAACCCGTCTTGGTGTCATATAATCTACCTTCCATCACGAGGCTTACAGGCGCTACTGTAAGGGGAACGTCTCCAACCCTGCCCGCTGAAAGCTCCTGCAATTTCTTAGCCCCTTCCTCCACTTTCTTTTCTACCATAAGCACCACCTATAAAATTGCTCATTTTGAATATTTAAACGTGCTTAAGTATTTGCTTGACATCGGGACGCTCTGCGAATGCCTTCACATCGGCTTGAAGTTTCTCGATATCGATCCTTCCAATCCAAGCGAAGTCGCCCGCATGTAATTCAATCTTGCCATTAAACTTGCTATCCCTGTCAAAACCAATGACAACATCTTCCAGTATCTTCGCGTCGGTGGTGTCGTAGTCTCCTTTGCGGGTGTCGTAACTTCTATACCTCACTGATATCTCACCTAACCTGCTACCGCCCCAAGCCGGCGCGCCTTCAGTCCCGATATCCACTCCAACTTGCTTCGCCGAATGCGTAGTCCGGCTGGAACTGGCACCGACCCAATAATGATTAATATAGCTATCCCGCTCCATTTCAACACCCATAATTGCGGGTTTCTCGGCTATATTGGACTTTTTCTCAGTGTTGGGACCGCGTTCTCTAATCTTATCCGTAATGCCTTTCTTAGTCTTCTGCTCTCCCCACAGTTTTGTGTGCGCTCCCGCCATTTCACGTGCGGCTTCATTCAGTTTCTTCTCCACCATAAACATCACCAGCTAAAATTGCTCATTTTTGATATTTAAACTATGGGGATAAGCTTGCTTTTTTAGGAAAATTAATCAAAATAACAAACATAACAGGAATAACACAAAGAAAACCAGATGTCAGCCGTAACGCTTCTTCCTCTTCGCTTCCCTCTCCCTGTTTTCATCCAAAATGGAAATTGCCAGTTTCAATTTGTTTAGCTTGCCAGCCGCATCAGAGGCTTGCTTCTTATTGAGAAGACAATACCCAGTCAAAATTCCACCAAGTATTAGGCCAGCGGCCGCTCTCTCAGCCTCACCAATAAGAACTCCTATTATCGACATACCGAATACCACCGCAGTTGTACCAGCAAGCACCTTCCAACCTACCTCCATCGTTTTTTGCATTTCATCCAAAGTGGCAAACCGCTTCTGAATCTCTTGATCATTGATTATTTTCACGTCCCCTGCCTTGAGCTCCTTCCTGTCCTCTGCTGTCTTGAGTATACTTGTCCCTCTTATTTTATCCTGTATACCACTTCTCTCCTTCACTATCTTGTCGCTTGTGTCCACTTTTGCTTTATCATCTACCCTTGCTGCTCCTCCACTCGGTTGTAGAACTGCTACCTTGCCCATAAGCATTACCAGCTTAAATTGCTCATTTTCGATATTTAAAGCAAGCGTTCGGAATGCGGAAAACACATTAATAAATATTGCTTGCATAAATCTAATGCTCGAGAGGTGAACTCGCAGGTTAATTACTTAGAGTCAAGCATCTACGAGAGGGCCCGTGGCGCAGCCTGGATAGCGCGGCAAGAGCATTGTCCCGTAAGCCTTCTAAGCTGAAGGTCGTGGGTTCAAATCCCACCGGGCCCGCTTATGATTTTGCGCTTAAAAAGAGGAGGGTAGAGGGAACCTAAGGTTCCTCTTTGGGTGATAAGATGGTAAAGACAAAACTGGAGCAGATAATCTCCTTGATGGAAGAGGTGGAGAACGACACTTCCATTCCGAAGAACGTCAGAAAAGCGGTGAGCGATGCGAAGGAAAAGATGAAGAGCGACGAAGTCGAGCTGAGGACGAGGGCGAGCTCTGCCATATACCTGCTGGATGAGGTGAGCAACGACATAAACATGCCCATGCACGCCCGCACGCAGATATGGACCTTGATGAGCGCCCTGGAAACCGTTAAAAGCTGAGCAGAATGAATGACGAGGAGATTGTGAAATTCTTCGAGAAGGAGGAGGTCTTGCTTAGTCCCGAGGCTGTGGAATTCCTGAAGGGAAAGGATGACGATTCTCTTTTGAGGAAGATTCTGGAGAAGAGGGGGCAGGAGGTTTTCATAAGCAAGGAGTTTATTGAGGATCTGATTGAGGAGGAAAAGAAGATTCCGCTGCCTGCCGTCGAGGTGAGGAGGGCAAGCGGTTTCAAGCCGGTGGCAAAGGAGTATTCCGCCGATCTGAAGTTCATGGAGGACTGCGATGTGAGCGGAAGGTGCAACTGCGGAGGGAGCGTGGAGGATTTCGTGAATCTTTTCAGGGACAGGCTGAAGAGGACCAGGAAGATGCTGGAGATGAGGGTGGGCGCAACAGGCATGAGCAAAGTGACCGAGCTTGGCGGATTTGCGAAGGGAAGGGAAGTGAGGATTATCGGCATGGTGACGAGCAAGATTGTCACAAAGAATGGGCATATCCTGATTGAGCTTGAAAGCGAGGAGGGAGTTGCCAAGGTCCTCGCTTTGAAGTCCGAAAGAGAACCGGAGAGGAGCTGCTTCGAGAAGGCCAACTCTTTACTGCTTGACGAGGTAATTGCAGTTGACGGGAGGGCTTCGGAGCCCTTTGTCATGGCAACAGATATCATATGGCCTGATCTGCCAATAAGGGATGTCCGGGTGACGGACAGGGATTTGTGCATAGCATTCCTTTCCGACCTGCACATTGGGAGCAGGTTCTTCCTGCAGGAGCATTTCCAGAAGATGCTGGGCTGGCTGAACGGGGAGGCGGGCGGAGAGAATGGAAAGGAGCTGGTTGGGAGGATAAAATACCTTATCATAGCAGGGGATTTGGTTGACGGGATAGGCATCTATCCAGAGCAGGAGAAGGAGCTCGTGATGAAGGATATATACGAGCAGTATGGCATGCTGCTGAAATTCCTGAGTTCAATACCGGACTACATAGAGGTAATCATCTCCCCGGGCAACCATGATGCTGTGAGGAGGGCTGAGCCGCAGCCGTCAATCTCCAAGGAACTTATTAAGGCAGATGACGGAAGGATGCACTTCATAGGCAACCCCTCGTTTGTCGAGATAGAGGGGTTCAAGACGCTTGTTTACCACGGAACCTCGCTTGACTCCATAATTGCAGGCATATCCGGCATGAGCTACCAGCATCCTGAAAAGCCCATGGTGGAGCTGCTCAAGAGGAGGAATTTAAGCCCAATATACGGCGAGAACCCGATTGTGCCTGAGAGCAGGGATTACATGCTCATAGAGGAGGTTCCGGACATTGTGCACATGGGGCACGTGCACAAGAACGGCTATGAAAATTATAAGGGAACTGTCGTGATAAATTCCGGGACCTGGCAGGACCAGACCGACTTTCAGCTAAGGCAGGGACATACACCAAGCCCGTGCGTACTCCCGATTCTCGATTTGAGGAGCGGCAGGATAAATGTTGTCAACTTCCTGAAAAGGGAGGCAGTTGGATGAAGCAGTATTTCGAGAGCTTGCAGAAGGGATTTGCGGAAGCATTCTCGGTTGCAGAGAGGGCCAGGGCGATGAACTTCGACCCTGACGGCAAGGTGGAGATACTGCCGGCAGAGGACATAGCCGCAAGGGTTGAGGGCATAGTCGGCCCTCCGGGGATAGCCAAGAGGATAAGGGAGCTGGGAGTGAACAAGAGGAGGGAGGTGCTGGCGTTCGATATAATGAAGGAGATACTCGAGACCGGCAAAGGCGATAAGGAAAGCGTGATAGAACAGGCCGTCAGAACTGGTGTTGCCATACTCACCGAAGGGGTGCTGGTTGCGCCAACAGAGGGAATCTCAAGTATAAAAATAAGGAAAAACCCTGACGGCAGCGATTACCTTGGGATGTATTTCGCAGGCCCCATAAGGAGTGCTGGAGGGACTGTTGCCGGGCTGAGCGTGGTGCTTGCCGATTTCGCAAGGAGGAAGTTCAATATTGCGGATTACAGGCCCACTGACACCGAGGTTGAGAGGTATGTCGAGGAGATAGCGCTCTATGACGTGAGGGCTGCAAGGCTGCAGTACAGGCCGACTGATGACGAGGTGCGGGTCATAGTAAAGAACTGCCCGGTGTGCATTGACGGGGAGCCTACGGAGGAATTCGAGGTTTCTGTCCACAAGGATTTGCCGAGAATTGCGACCAACCGCATAAGGGGGGGAATGTGCCTTGTGATCGGGGAGGGCATAGCGCAGAAAGCCAGCAAGGTGCTGAGGTATACCAAGAGCATAGGCTTGAACTGGAGCTGGCTTGAGGCTTGCGTGAAAGTCCCGAAGAAGGAGGCTGGGGGGGAGATGAAGCCGAACAGCCTCTATCTTGATGATATAGTCGCGGGCAGACCCATATTCAGCTATCCTTCCGAGAAAGGCGGATTTAGATTGAGGTACGGCAGGACCAGAATGAGCGGCATTGCCGCAAAGGCAATCCATCCCGCGACAATGGTGCTGCTTGACGACTTCCTCACGATAGGAACGCAGATGAAGATTGAGAGGCCTGGGAAAGGGTGCGTTGTCACACCATGCGGCACAATGGAAGGTCCTTTCGTGAAGCTGAAGGACGGCAGCGTGATGCAGCTGAAGAGCGCGGAGGAAGCCCAGAAAGTGAAAGGTGATGTCGCTTTAATCCTCTCCCTTGGGGACTTGCTCGTTTCATACGGCGATTTCTACAAGACAAACCATCCCCTCATGCCTGCGGGCTACTGCGAGGAGTTCTGGTACAAAGAACTGGAGAAAAGCGCGAAGGAGAAGGGAGCAGACCCGAAGTCCATCGTCCCGCAGGAGCTTAGCGGCGAGGATGCATTCAGGATATCTGAAAAGTTTGGAGTGCCGCTGCATCCCTCCTACACGTATCTCTGGCATGACATAGACACAAATGAGCTGAGGGAGCTGGTGGACTGGCTTACAGCTGGCAAGCTCACTTATGAGTGGTTCAAGCTGAAGGAGTTGAGGGTGGAGAAAGGAAACGGGAAAGCCGTTCTGGAGAAGCTGTGCGTGCCCCACAAGGTTGAGGGTGAGACCGTAGTGGTCAGGGAGCATGCACTCACGCTTCTCATGAGCCTTGGGATACTGCAGAACAGGAAAATAAGCGCTGAGAAGTTCAACAGCGCATTTTCAAAAGACAAGAAAGTGATGGATATTGTGAGGGAGCTTGCAGGAGTGAAGCTGAGGGAGAAGGCCCCGGTCTACATCGGGGCCAGGATGGGAAGGCCGGAGAAGGCAAGGGAGAGGAAGATGAAGCCGGCGCCGCACATGCTCTTCCCCATTGGGAACTGGGGCGGGAAGACCAGAGACATAGTGAAGGCATACAGGAAAGCGAAGGAGAACGAGAGGTTTGAGGGAAGGGGGGTTGTTGTTGAGGTTGCCAGGATGGTGTGCCCATCGTGCAAGAGACTCTTAGTAAGCAACAAATGCCCATCCTGCGATATGAGAACACTGACCGGAAGGGTGTGCCTGAAGTGCGGGAAGGATGTTGAAGGAGAGGTCTGCGAGAGATGCAAGACAAGGGCATCCGAGTCAGATTCAAGAGGAGTTGACCTTACAATGCTGGTTGATGAGGCAGTTAAGAAGTGCGGAGGGCTTCCTGAGGAGATAAAGGGAGTGAAGGGGATGACAAGCAGGAGCAAGATACCCGAGCCCCTTGAGAAGGGAATCCTTAGGGCAAAGCACAATGTTTTCGTTTTCAAGGATGGAAGCATAAGGTTTGATTCAACAAATGTCCTGCTCACCCATTTCTACCCGAGCGAGATCGGGGTGAGCGTTGAGAAAGTGAGGGAGCTGGGTTATGAGAAGGATTTTGAGGGTAAGGAGCTGAAGGATGCCAGCCAGCTGGTTGAGCTGAAGCCGCAGGATGTGGTAATTTCAGAGAGGGGCGGGGAGTATCTGACAAGGACTGCGAACTTCATTGATGACCTGCTGGTATACCTCTACGGGCTGCCTCCGTTTTATAATGTCAAGAGCAAGGAGGAGCTGATTGGAAAGCTCATTGTGACCCTCTCACCGCACACCTCTTGCGGAGTGCTCGGCAGGTTGATTGGCTTCACAAAGGCAAATGTGGGGTACGCACACCCGTATATGATTTCTGCGAGAAGAAGGAACTGTGATGGCGACGAGGATTCGATGATGCTTTTGCTTGATGCATTGATAAACTTCTCCAAAAAATTCCTGCCTGAGAGCAGAGGAGGGACTATGGATGCCTGCCTCGTCTTGACTACTGTAATCGACCCCAAGGAGGTCGATGATGAGGTGCATGCGATGGAGACGTGCACGGAATATCCCCTGGAGCTGTACGAGGCGAGCCTGAGGTTTGATAATCCGGGAGAAGTAAAGGTGGAGAAAGTTGTGGACAGGCTGGGCAAGCCCGAACAGTACGTGGGAATAAATTTCACCCACCAGACAGGCTCCCTTGAGAATATTTCGATGGTTAGCAAGTACGTCGAGCTGAAGACGATGAGGGAGAAGATAGACGCCCAGTTCGTACTGTCAGAGAAGATACGCGCTGTGAAAGTGAGGGATGCTGCCGAGAGGCTTATACTGAGCCACTTCCTCCCGGACCTGTACGGCAACCTGCGCTCGTTCTCAAGGCAGATTTTCAGGTGCGTTGGATGCAACAGCAAGTACAGGAGAGTCCCGCTCTCCGGGAAGTGCAGGAGGTGCGGGGGAAAATTGGTTCTCACCATATCCAAGGGCGGGATTGAGAAATACCTAAAGATCTCCAAGGAGCTCGTTGATAGGTATGAGCTGCCTGCCTACCTGAAGCAGAGGCTCGTGCTGCTTGACAGGGATATATGCTCTGTTTTTGGTGATGAGAACAGGAAGCAGTTCAGCCTGGCGGAGTTCATGTAGGCGAATGACCAGAGCTAGGCATCAGAATTAGGCATGTTCTATATTTCTTCCGTACCAGTATGCATACTGCTGTGCGTACCCCGCGTACCCATCCCAGTATTTCCTTGCGAATTCCGCTATTTCCTTGTCGCTCACATTTTTGTTCTTGAAATACGCCTTTCTCATAGTCCTTCTGACCCACACATCTATGGGGAATGATTCCAGCTTTCCATAAGAGAAGAGCAGGACACAGTCTGCTATCTTCTCGCCGACTCCTTTCATTCTCATTAGCTCCATCCGGCCCTCGTTGTAGCTCATGCCAGCTATGCAACTCAAATCTATCCTGCCTGAGCACGCTTTTGCAGCGTTCTTCAGGTACTCCGCCCTGAAGCCAAGCTTGCACTGCCTCAGGGATTTAAGAGTGGCTTGGGAAAGGGAAAGGGCATCCGGGAAGCGGTAGAGACTCTCTCCCTCGGCCTCAATTCTTTCACCAAAAGTGCGGGAGAGGTTTCCCACTATGCACTTTATGTTTCTCAGATTGTTGTTTGTTGAGCAGATGAATGATGCCAGAGTCTCCCAGGGGTCTGAGAGGGTGAGCCGCAACCCATAGAATTCTGCAATTGCCTTTAGCATGAATTCGTCCTTTATGAGGCTCCTGTAGATGAGCTTCATGTCATCCTTCAGCCTGAACCTATCCTCAACAACCTCCCTTATTTCCTCCTCGCTTGCATCTCCCTTCCACTCAACATTCAATTCATGCTTATTCTGCTGGAGCGATACAATGGCCCCTTCAACCGGAAAACGCGCTGCTCCCTTCTCGTAGCTCATGAGGAAAAACGGGGGCTGCCCGCTGAGCATCGTATGTTCAAGGCTGAAACAGCTTACTGGGATGGTTATGGCAGGCATACTACATTACCTTCTAGGAGGGAGTGCAATTTTTCCGGGAGAGTCTTCGAATCCTCCCTGCTCTGCTTGCCGTCATTCCTGAAACGTATTGTGACAGTTCCATCCTTCAGAGTATCATAATCCACTGTCAAGCAGTAGGGCACTCCTATCTCATCTGCCCTTGCGTATCTCTTGCCTATGCTCCCTGTCTCGTCATAGATTACATCAAAGCCTTTTTCCCTGAGTGAGTTTGCAACTTCGGATGCCCTCTCGCTCAGACCATCCTTCTTCATGAGAGGAAGCACAGCAACTTCAAAAGGTGAGATGAAAGCCGGGAAGTCGAACCATTCCCAATCCCTTCTCTCGGCACCGCCACCTTCCCTGTAGCAGTACTCAAGCATGCACATTATGGTCCTGTCAACTCCAAAGCTTGGCTCAACTACATGGGGTATGACCCTGCTCCCATCCTCAAGCAGGACAGACAAATCCTTGCCGCTTGACTGTGAATGGCTCTTTAGGTCATAATCTGTCCGGTATGCATTGCCTATAACCTCAACCCACCCCACGGATGTTTTCACTTCCAAGTCCACATTCCCCCCCGAGTAGTGGGGGGTCTCCTCAGGAAGCATGTGCCTGAAACGCAGCGCATCATACGGTATTCTCAGCTTCATGTAGAACTGCATCTCCCTTGCCATGAAATACGCCATTATCTCGTTCGGGACGAGCTTCCTCTCGACAGCCTCCTTTGCGGTGAGCTCTATGCACTTCTCGCTTCCCTTCTTCTGCTCCTCCCTTGTGTATACTCTGAACTTCTCATCCTCAACCCCCTTGAATCTCGGGTGCGTTGGTGAGCTGGGGTTGAAGAAGTACTCAAGCTCCATCTGGCTGAACTCCCTCAGCCTCACGAGCCCCTGCCTCGGGGATATCTCGTTCCTGAAGGATTTCCCGATCTGGGCTATTCCCATGGGCAGCTTTGAGCCGTGGCTCCTGAATACCCTTTGGAAATCAAGGAATATTCCCTGCGCTGTCTCAGGCCTTATGTAGCCGGTAGTCCCCTCCATCGGACCTATGTTTGTTTTGAACATGAGGTTGAACCAGCCCACATCACCAAGGGGACCTCCGCACTCCGGACAAACAATTTTCTTTTCCTTCATCTCTTTTGTGAGCTGCTCGGGCTTCATTCCCCCGCACGTGAAATTCGCCTTCTCCTCAAGCAGATGGTCTGCTCTGAACTTCTTCCCGCATTTTGAGCAGCCCACCACGGGGTCACCGAAGCAGGAAAGATGCCCGGATGCTTTGAGAACGGCTTCCGGCAGGATATAAACAGTTTCTATTTCAAAGTTACCCTCCCTTCTAAGGAAGAGGTCCCTCCAGCAGTCCTCAATCTTCCTCTTCAAAGCCTTTCCCACAGGCCCGTAGTCATAGAACCCCCCCACGGGCGAGTAGAGCTCGTTGGAAGGAATCAATATGGAGCGCTTGAGCGCTATTTCCATCACTTTCTGCATCATGCAATCATCCAAGTTGATTAGAGATGAGAAAATAGATAAAGATTAGCGTTTAAATATTCTGCAGGTGATTTGATGGGACGGGAAGAATTTCTTGAGAAGGCTAGGGCGGGCGTCAAGGAAGCTTATCTTGAAAAGGACAGGCAGCTCATTCAATGTGTTAATGCCATAGACGAGATAGACAAGACGAGCAACCTGCTTTTCGAAAGGCTGCAGGAGTGGTACGGAATTTATTTTCCAGAACTCAGGGTGAAGGAGCCCGAGAAATACTGCGAGCTTGTGCTTAGAATCAATAGGAAAAATATTAACAGGGAGGAGCTTTCCAGGATAGTTGGCGAGGATAGCGCAAATGTCATTGCCGAGAAAGCTGGGAGGAGCATGGGAGTTGATTTGGGCGATAATGACTTGGGCGAGATAAGAAAGCTTGCAAAAGAAATTCTGAATCTGCAGTCAATGAGAAGCTCATTTGAGAGGTATGAAACGGAGTTTGCGAAGGGACTCTGCCCCAATCTAACCTATCTGATTGAGGCTCCGCTTGCTGCGAAGCTCATAGCCCATGCCGGAAGTCTGAGGAGGCTTGCGAATATGCCTGCAAGCACAATTCAGGTGCTGGGGGCCGAGAAGGCTCTTTTCAAGCACTTGAGGAATCACACGAGACCACCAAAGCACGGCCTTCTCTTCCAGCACCCGTGGGTGAACTCCGCGCCAAAGAAGGAAAGGGGGAAAATAGCAAGGCTGCTCTCAACAAAGATAGCAATTGCCCTTAAAGGTGACTTCTACTCAAAGAACTTCATTGCGGATAGACTTAAGGTAGACTTGGACAGAAGGATGGGAGAGATAAGAAAGGGATAGGAATGAGGATACTTGCTCTTTCTGACTTGCACAGTGAGGGGACAGTACTGGAAGGCCTGAAGAACCTGCTTGACAAGGAGAGGTTTGACTTGGTTATAATTGCAGGCGATATAACGCAGAGAGGACCTCTCTCATACGCAGAGGACTTGCTTGACGTGCTGAGAGGAGAGAAAGTTCTGGCGATACACGGGAATATGGACACGCAGCAGGTTATTGACTTGCTGGAGAGAAATGGGTTTTTCTTCCATCTGAGCAAAGCGGAGGTGGGAGAATGGAATTTTGTAGGGTTTGGCGGCAGCAGCCCAACTCCTTTCGGAACTCCAATTGAGTATGATGAAAAGCAGATCTACGATGAGCTGAGCAGGTTTAGGATGAATTCAAAAACAATCCTTGTCACCCATTCCCCTCCTTATAATTCAGGTATTGACAAAACATCCGCCGGTGTGATCGCAGGCAGCAAGTCAATAAGGAGAATCATTGAGGAAAAGAAGCCGTTCATGGATATATGCGGACATATTCACGAGGGGGGCGGGGAAGCGGTGATTGGGAACACGAAGGTTATCAAGGTACCGCCTGCAATGGAGGGAAAGGCAGTTGAGATAGAGCTGGGGAATAATGTTGCTACGAGAATCATCCAACTAGCTACTTCTTACTGAAGAACCCCAAACCCGCACAGTCTCCATCGCTGGCCCACCTTTCTGCTTATGGCTATTTTGCCTTTCTTTTCAGCACACACGGGTCTCTTCAGGGCTACAGTCATCACGCTCTTCTTTATCTTCTGAACGAATCCCACCGAGGTTGAGGTGCCGATTCCCAGCACGAGAGGCTCGTTAAGCTTGAAGGGCGGGTTCTCCATGTCCGGCCTCTTGAGGATGTGGAATTCGATTTCAATGATATTGCTCGTCTCAGGGAGTGTTCCGATCCTCCCGAGGATGTTGCCCACAAGAGTATCCGCCTTTGTAAGGGATGGGTCAAGCCCTGTGCCAACTGCTATGAGCCCACCGGGAACTGCGCTCCCCAGCCTCTCCTTCCCTGCACTGAGAGCAGTGGCCTTGGAGGTTATGGCCTCGTAAACCTCCTTGTCCTTCTCCCCTTTTGAAACTCCGGGCCTTATCTCGATTTCGTCATTGCACTTCAGCTCTCCCTGTATGAGGGAACCACCCACAACCCCCCCAACAAGCTTGTTTATCTCGGTACCCGGCCTGTTCACGTCAAATGAGCGAGCTATGTACATCCTGGGCGATGCCTCCAAGTTCCTTTTCGGGGTGGGAATGTGCTTCTGTATCTCCCCAATCAGCACGTCCATGTTGAGGCAGTAGTTAGCAACGAAAGGGACTATAGGCGCCTTCTCCGCGATTGTCCCCTTCACAAAGCTCGTTATCTGCTCGTAATTCGCCTTTGCTTTTGCCTTGTCTACCAGGTCTACCTTGTTCTGCACTATGACGATGTTCTTCACTCCAAGAATGTCAAGAATCATCATATGCTCGAGCGTCTGCGGCTGGGGGCACTCCTCGTTTGCAGCTATGACAAGTATGGCACCATCTATGATGGTTGAAGCTGCAATTGCAGTTGCCATAAGCGTCTCGTGGCCTGGCGCATCAAGGAAAGAAACCCTTCTGAGAATCTCGGATGCGGCACCGCATTTCGGGCATTTCTCCTCAATGGTGAATGCCTCGGGCTCCGGGCATTGGGGGCATTTCCTGAAAACAGCATCCGCGTAACCCAGTTTTATGGTTATGCCCCTCCTCTTCTCCTCGCTGTGAACCAAGGTCCAAACTCCTGTCAAGCACCTTACAACAGATGTTTTGCCATGCTCCACATGACCAAGAAGACCTATGTTAACTTCAGCCTGACCCAATCAACCACCGCTCACTTCTTCTTCTCTTCCTTTGGCTTTGGCGGGAACAGCTCCTCGAGCTTCTTCTCGCCTGCTTCAACAATCACTGTGTTAAGCTGGACTATCTGGTCTGTGACTAGGTTGCCCCTCACGCTCTTCTTCCTTCTCTCCCCCTTCCTCTTCGCCCTGAAGCCAACTCCGGTAGAGAGCAGCAGCCTTGCCTTTCTTGCCCCTCTCAAATCGCTCCTCATTGGGAGGCCATCCTTGTCGCTTCCCCCGGTTATCTTCAGCTTGTAGCCTGCTGCGCCAACAGTTCCTCCGTCAAGCGGGTCTCCAAGCTTCAAGCCAACAAGGGAAGCTTCCTTATCCTTCGTCATATCCGTCTGGTAGCTCTTTCCTGTTTTCGGGTCTGAAATGACAACTTTCATCGTTATACCTCCTCTTTACTATGTCTAAAATTTGGAATATGAATATCGTTATTAATCTTTATAATCCTGTCGTCTTTGTTCGCATGTCAATCGCGTGAGGATGCCGCAAAAGTATCACCTAGAATGCCACGTATCCGGCCAAGCAACTCAATCTCGGTTGGGCTGAGGAACTCCCTGTACTTGCTCAGCAGCAGCTTGGCATGCGCCCTTCTGACATTGGAGTACAGCACATCTCCCTCATTCACCTGCCTTCCGAAAGTGGGCTCATCCATTGAGATTGCAACCTGCATTCCCTCCTTTGCTTCTGCTATGCTCTCCTTCTCGCTCTGTATCGCCTTTATTTTCCCCACAGACACTCCTTTCTCAGTTATCAACTCATACTCCGGCTTTATTCTTCCCGCAGTTATATCCACTCCAAATATTGCAGGGTGGGAAGCCCTGAAACAGCAGCCTGCCATAACCTTCAGCCTGGCGGGCAGTGTCAGCGAGGAGAAAGCCTGGCTGCGCTCGGATTCCCTTTCCTTCTCAACCCACTTCTTGTAGTTGTCGAGCAACGCGTATATTATCCCCTCTTTCATTATTGTTATCCCAGTCCTCCTGGACTCCTCCTCTGCATCCTCAAGAACATCAACGTTGAATGAGAGGACTACACCGTAATACCTGTTCTGGTTCCTTATCCCTGATGCATCAACAACATCCTTCTTCACAACAGCGCCTATGCCTGCCTTGCTGACAGGCACCTTCTCGTCCTTCAGAAGCTTCGTTATCGCTTCAAGAGAGCCCAGCGTGTCAGCTTTCAGTATAACTCCTTCCTCACCCTTCTCGATGAGCACTGCTTTTATCTCCTTGTCTATCTCTGCCTTCAGCTTCTTCTCATCAGACTTGCCTGCAACGAATATTGGAGAGCCTGCAATTGCATCCTCCAAGCCGGGGGCTGCTATTTTCACTCCAGCGGCAGCATGCACTTCATCCACATTCAGGAATTTCTCCCTTGGATCTCTCATCTCATCAAGCGGCTTGGGTCTCAGCAGCGCCCTGACCTTCGTAGTCTTTGCTCCATTGACCGTTCCGAACACTATCGTGTCTCCTCTCCTGATTACGCCATCGTAGAATATTGCATCAACAGTCTTCCCAAGCCCTGTCTCATCCTTCACTTCCAGTATGCTTCCTCTCCCCTCCCCTTTCACCTTAAGGTGCAGCCTGGTCTTGAGGAACCTCTGAGATAAACCCGCTATGAACATAAGCAGCTCGTTCACCCCTTCGCCCGTCTTTGCGCTTATGGGTATTATTGCGATCTGTTTTGTGAAATCTGAAATCCTGTCAAACCTCTCTGACTGGAAGCCCAGCTCGCTTAATCTTCCTACAAACTGGTAGAGCCTCTTGTCAAGCTCCTCTTGCACATGCGGCAGCTGGGAGTTGAAGGATTGCATGAACGTGGAGTCGGGGTGAGGAACCCAGCCGTTTACCAGGTCTATCTTGTTCATTGCAATTACGAACGGAGTCTTATAATCCCTCAGAATCTCGATTGTCTCAAGCGTCTGGGGCTCAAACCCTTTCGTGATGTCCAGCACGAGCACAGCCATGTCTGAGATGCTGCCTCCTCTCTCCCTCAGGTTTGTGAATGCCTCGTGGCCTGGCGTGTCTATGAAGAGCAGGCCGGGTATCTCCAGCTTTGTCTGCATGAGGGCCATCATTGCGCTGCAGGCTTTGACTATCACCTCTGTCGGCACCTCGCTTGCCCCTATGTGCTGCGTTATGCTCCCCTTCTCCCTCTTTGCAACAGAAGTCTTCCTTATCTTGTCTAGCAGGGAAGTCTTCCCGTGGTCTACATGACCCATCACCACTACAATAGGCTGCCTTATCATATCAAGCACCAGAACAAGCTTGGACTGGCAGATTGAATTGCTCTTATTATGCTGGATAAGATATTTAACGCTTTTTCTAAGTTGGGTGTAATGCTTTTTAGCAGACCGGTATGCTGCCCCTCATTATCTCTCTCAGCTTGCGCGACTCTTCCTTCGGGTTTGCTGAATCGAGTATGCCTCTCCCAACAATTGCGAAGTTGGAACCTGCCCTGAATGCTTTCCCAGCATCCCCTCCCTGTGCTCCTATGCCCGGTGAGAGAATCAGAATGTCATCTCCTATCAGCTTCCTAACCATCGAAAGCAGGTCGTACTGATTTCCTGGTGCTATCACACCTGCAACGTCCAGCTTCTTGGCAATCTGTGCAATCTCCTCGGTTACCTCTTTCTTGAACAGATGGCCCGGGCTTGTCATTGCAGTAAGTAGGAAAACCCCCTTTCCCATCTTGTTCGCGGAACTGACAACTGCCTCAACAGCCTTCTCACCCTGGAAGCCATGGCAGATTATGGCATCATACCCCTTCGTGAAGTAGTATTCCGCCTTCATTGCATTGCTCTTCTCTATATCAGCAATCTTGGCGTCGAGTATCACCGGGACTCCATCGCCAGCCCTCTTCAATGCACCTATGGCGTTCTCATGGGAGAACCCCCATATATCGGCATATTCAGGGTGCACCTTCACAGCTGCAATGTTCTTTGCCGACTCCGAGAGCACTCTTTGCGCTTTCTTCCAGTCGGCAGTATCCACTGCCAGTATCAGGGTTGAGTCCCTGCTCATTGCGTTCTGCAAGAATACTTTTCGATATTCGGCCTGCATAAGATACCCCCCATAGAATTAGGCGATTGCCTAATAAATACTTAGGTCAAGTCCTTCATAAGTCTTTTATAGTCCTTTGGGTGTCTTCTCTTGAGGTTCCTGCATCTCCTGTAGTACAGGAAGTTTGAGGTCATGATGCTTGCTTCAAAGGCGGAAAAGAGCGCCAGCAATGCAAGCATTGCAAAATCGTTACTGATAAGCGAGAGGATTATAATTGCAATGGTGTAGAAAACCCACTGTATAAGCAGGCCTAGCACCGCAGCTACCTCGTAGCTGAAATGCCTCCAGAGAAACTTCTGAAAAGGGTTCTGCTCCCTGCTCTCCGAGAGCTTTTTACCCAATGCCTTTGTGGTGAACTTCACCGCGCGGTATGTGCTGAGCTGGTCAATCATTGCGAACAGGCACAGAACAACCCACGTGAAAATTGAAATTTCGGAAGATGAAATCATTGCACCACTATCTGTATACCAGCCACAGCAGCATGATGAGGAGCCCAAGCAGGAAGACGCAGTAATGGCTGGCTATAAGACCCACTCGCTCGCTGTTATTCCTGATTTTGAGGTAGACGAAAAAGGTTGGCAGAAGCCATATGATGAGGACAAGTGCTGCAACCGGCAGGGGGCCTCCAGTCACTCTGAATGTGAGTATTTCAAGGCTGAGAAAAAGGACTACCAAACCAATGACAAGTCCCTTGGCAAAACCGTTTTTGAATTTGCCATACTTGAGCTTTATGATTTTCATGCAACCACTACACGGTGAAGTACTCCTTGAACTTCTTCGTTGTCCTCAGCACCTTCGTCCTACCATGCTTCTCGGCAGTGATGAATTCTTTCTCCACAAGCTCCTTCACATGGTCGTATACTGCTGAGCCGACCATCTTGGCAAGCCTGGACTGGGCGATCCCGTCATTTTTCGCAATTACTGCAAGATTCTTTATTGCGCCTTTTGATAACTCCGCCTCCTTTGCCAGATTGGACACCTTCTTCTCATACTCGAGCTTGAGGCGCATTATATATCCTCCATCCTCGAAAGATATCACGATTGCACTGCCCCTCGCCTTGTACTCCTGCTGCAACTCCTTCAGCTTCTCCTGCACTATCTTCCAGGAGTTGACTCCTGCGAGCTTTGAAAGCGTCCTCACGGTCATAGGGGAGGTGCTCATGAAAAGCGCAGCCTCAATAATACTCTTCGCATCAAGCGTCTCTTCGGGCTTCTGAGCCTGTTCCTCAGGTCTCTCTTCTGCAGGCCGCCCTTCTACCTCCTCCTCAAGCATCTGCTCGAACTTCTCCTCTTCAATTTTCCCCATTCCGGTTTTATCCTGCGGCGTTCCCTCTTCCATGCTTAGTCTCTTGTCATCTGGGTAATATTAATCTTTACTGCAGCTTTGCTTTCCCTTCTTCTTCAAAGGCAGTATTCTCAAGCCGAAGTTTTGGATTTCGCAGCTCCTTTTGCATGTTCATCCACCGGAAGTTGAATAAAAATCTCGCCAAAGAACTTCTCCTGAAAGACGGAGAGCTTCCCATCCTGGGCAAGGTGCAGCAGTGGGATGAGCGTGTATATAATCTCCTTCCTGCTCCTCTCCTCCAGCAGGGATGAAAAGGTCGCAAGCCCGCTGGCATCTGCTGTTTTCTTCACTCTTGCGAAAATCTCATTCATCTGCCTGGTGATATTGTATTTCGGTATGTCTATCACCATGTTCTCCTTTATCACCGGCTTCTCCTGCCTTCTCTTCTGCTCCTCAAAAACCTCTTCAAGAGCTGTCATGAGCTCGTTCAGCGTCACCTTCCTCTTCCTCGGTATCCTAGTCCTCAGGGATAGCATTGGTATCTCGACAGGCGCCTGCGTCTCGTCAATGAAGGTCTGCTGCTCCACGACCTGCTCCTCCTCTTCAAACCTGAGGGCATCGCTCTTGAAGCGCAGGAGGATTGATGCGGCAAGGATGAGGTTTGCCGGCACGCGCAGGTCCAGCTTCTGCAGCTTCCTCACCCTCTCCAGATATTTTGAGGCAATGTCGACAAGGTCTATGTCCCAGGGGTCCAGCTTCTCGCTCACCACAAGGTCAAACAGCATCTCCCTCCAGGTGGGCTGGGCGACAAGCTGCTCCAGATTTATTCCTTCTTTCTGTTCCATCGCAATGATTTTACTCTGGAACAATATTAACCTTTCCAGCCGGCACATCTCGCGTGAAAAACATCAACGGCATTTCGCTCTTCCGAGCGCTTGCTTTAAATATCTGGAATGAGTAGTTCTAGAGGTGGTGCCTATGGCAGCGGGCCAAGGCGGAAATGCAGTAGCACTAGCAAAAAAACCCATGTTGAACGGTATTGAGCTTGAGCTGAGGCCTAATGGAATTTGGATTGGGAAACGTACGGATGAGTATACAGGGAGAACCACAGAGATACGCGTACAGTTCATGAAAGACGGGACAATAGACTGGGATTCGTTTACTACTAGAAATGGCGAGGACGTACACACTGCCAGCTTAAATTTCGGGCAGGATGGAAAGCTAAATAAAATTAGAGCCGTTATAACGCATGAGAATAACGGATGGAGGGGTGACGTAAAAGAGTTAGAAGGAAAAATGATGGCGTTTTTGGAACACCCGGAAGTAAAGGAATGGCTAAAGGAAAAGAATAAATCACGTGAAATGGAAGCGGAGGAAGAGAAAAGGAAGGATACGGATAGACAAAAATTTATAGAGCTGATGAGAAAACTTGGACCAAACGAGAGACAGCAGGTATTTGGCAAGAAGCCGGCTCAGTGAAAAGCCGGATCTTAACAGGCATAGCAGACGTAATAGGAATTGGAATTGTCGGGGTTGTGGTAATTATTGTTGTTGCATTCTTCTTTATCAGAAGGAAAAGCTCAGCTCCCCCTAAACAAGGTAGTAAGAGTTAAAAAGTGATGGCAGTTTAAAAAAACTGCTATTTTTTCTTATTTTTTAATTTAATTCAAGCACGCTTGTATACTTACAGTTCTCTCTTCATCTTCTCAAGCAGAAAATCGAATCTGGTAAAGCCTGCCTCTTCATTCATATGGCCTGCATTTTTCAGCACAATCAACTCGGTTTTCAAGTTCTTTGCAATGTTTCTACCCTGCTCAAGCGGTACATAAGGGTCATTATCCGAACTTATTACATAGAACTTCTTGCAGTTTCTCCTTATTTTATTCCAGTCGAACTGCTTTTCCAAGAATGTTCCAATCAGCTCATCAAATTCAGGATTATCTAGAGGGTTTGCAAAACCGGCTACAAAAAAAGCCGCCTTAACAGGCTTATCCAGTCTTTCAATCACGCTCAGCAGGAATGCAACTCCTAGGCTGTGCCCGACAACAATGGAGTTTTCCAGCTGCGGTGTGTACCCCTCGAATGTGCTAAGCCAGCTCTGCAGCTTCGGGTTCTCGGAGTCTGGAAACTTCGGGACGAACACTCTACAGCCAAGCTTCTCCAGCCCATTTTTAAGCCAGGGGAACCAGTTCCCAGAGGGGCTTCCGCCAATACCGTGTATAATGAAGACGTTAGTCATGCTAGCACACTCTAAAATCCACTACTATCTGCACAACTCCGGGAGCGAAAGGCCTCACAATTCTTTTCGCAATTACCTCTGCCTTTCTCCCGCTGATCATCGCTTCCTTTGTGATAAACGTCTCGGCATCCTCAAAAGGGTTCTGCTCGCTAGCAAACTGATAGAAGTGGATTATGCAATTCTTCCTGGCTGCAAGGAAAGCTTCTCCAAGGAACTTCTCAGCTCCTTTCGGCAGAGGCATCAGAATCCTGTCTGCAGAATTCACAAATTTTTTCGGAATGATATCCTTGACATCCCCCAGAAGGGGAGTTATCATCTCCTGCATCCTGTTCAGCCTTATGTTTTCCTCCATGTATTTGAATGCATCGGGATTGAGCTCAACTGCATGAATCTTCACCTGGGGCTGCATCTTCGCAATGACTATGGGGAAGGGTCCCACACCTGCGAAAAGCGCAAGTATACGTTCGCCGGGCTTCACCTGCTCTGCTATTCTTTTCCTCTCAAAAGACAGCCTGGGGGTGAAATATACTTTTGCCACATCAAGCCTGAACCTGCAGTTGTTTTCTTTGTATTCCGTTGCAGTCCTCTCCTCACCTGCAAGGAACTTCAGCTTCCTCGTCCTGTACACTCCTTCCATGGGCCCGAACTTCTTGAAGACTGATTTAACATTCCTGTGGACGCTGAGCAATGAAGCTGCAATGAGCTTCTCCTTCTTCTCAAGCTTCTTGGGGATTTCAAGTATCGCTATGTCTCCGATTACATCGAAGGATTTCACAATCAAGCCGAACTCTTCTGGTGTAAGTTTACTTCTCAGGCTATCCTCAAGAGAAAAGACCACCGGGGCTCTTTCCTTAAGCTTCTTTTCAACAAGCTTGAAATTCCTGAATTGACCTTTTACTGGAAAGTAGATGCTATCATCCTCAGCTTTGGGGGCGTATTTATTGTCAAGCAGGTTTAGCGAGATGAGCTCCCTTCTGATGCGCTCCGCTTCATTTCTATTAACTTTTATGCACTTAGTCATTCAACCACTGATCATTCAAAGAATATCGAAGGCTTCATTGGCGTTGCCTGCCTTGCTTTCTTTGCATGGGCTTCCTGAGCTTTCTCCTCAGGCATGATGTAAACATCAGCATTCAGCTCGCTTGAGAGGAATTTCTTTGCCCCTTCAAGCGCTTCCATCTCCTGCCTCAGGGTTAGCACCAACGGGGAGAGATAGTTGACGTTCTTGATGAGCTGCTGCAGAACCCTCTGCGTCTCATCTGGATCGGCCCTCATCCTGTCATCCCTCATGGCTTCTTTCATGACAACATCAAACTTCTTCTCTTTGTATGCCATGGAATAGAGCTTCCTCTTCCAATCTGACGCGCAGTATATGTAGATGCTCCTGGGGGTAGCCTTCCTGATCTTGACTATGTTCTCGATATCCTCCCTTGTATCCGAGATGAGCTCCTCTGAGAGATCTGCAACTTTATCTATCTTTATCTCATCATGCCTGGGCCATTCTGCGATGGAAACAAAGTCAGAATCCTTGACAAACTCCTTCTTTCCAAGCTTCTCCCACATCTCCTCAGAGAAGTGCGGCATGAAGGGAGCGAGCAGCAGTATGATGTATTCCAGGTACTCCCTGAGCACTTTGCGGTTCTTTCCATCCCTTCTCAGATACCACTTCAACTCGTTCACTGCCCCGTAGAATGCATCCTGACCAATGTCGCGCAATTCCAGATTCCTATAGCGCTCCTCGGATAGCTTCACTTTCCTGTGAATTGCCGACAGGAGCCATCTGTCAACGCTGTTTACCTCCGCAGGGAATTCGCCGCATCTCTCAACAAGCGTTGCAATGGAGACCATCCTTGAAGCTATGCCTTCCGCCATTGTAGGGTTGAAGTCGGCATCCTGAGAGAGGTCCGCTCCAGAAACAACTGAGAAGCGCACGACGTCTGTTCCGTACTTCTTTATAGCTTCCCTCAGAGGGAGTATGTTGCCCATGCTCTTGCTCATCTTCTTCCCTTCCATGAGCACGAAGCCGTTTGTAACTATCTGCTTGGGCCAGAGTTCCTGCGGGAAGATGGCAACGTGGTTGAAGAGTAGGAAGGTTAGATGGTTGTGAACAAGATCTCCTGCAGAATGCCTCGAATCAAGGGGGTACCAGTAGAGCAGCTCCTCCCTCATGCTGTTGAGCAGCCTCTCCTCAATGCCGGTTTTGGCAGAAAGCCCCTTTGCATCGCCTTTTCCCAGCATCACAAAGTCGAAAAACTCTGGAGAGAGCTTCTCTGCATCAACATCTTTGAGATAGTGGGAGATTGTGTAGAACGCCATGTAGATTGTCGAATCGGAGAGGGATTCAATTATCTGGGTCCTGTCGAACGGGAAGGGAGTTCCGAGCCCGCTTGCCCTCACGCATGCCTTCTCCTTCAGCCAGTCTATCGTATATTCGTATTCAACTACAGTTTTTTTCGGTATTATGTTAACCTGCTTCAAGCATTCCCTGACCCGCTCTTTCCATCCCTCATCCCCGTAGTTGATGAACCACTGCCCTTCCACTCTCTTGACAACGCAGAGGGTGCCGCATCTGCAGTATATCGGGCCGTTTATTATATCGTAGATGAGAAGCGCCTTTCCTTCTGCAAGCATATCCTGTTTTATCTTCTCCTTCGCAGTGAGTGCCTTCTCTCCCTTGTATTTTCCTACGATCATTCTCCCTCCATGCGCCTCTGCCCTGTAGAGCCCCTCAGTTGCCTGCTCTGCCTTTTTGTCTTGCTGGTTTGCAACGCCCATTCTTTCTGAAATTTCTTTAGCAGGGTATTTTCCATACCCGGCAAGCTCTATTACTTGGATTAGCCTATCGGAATAATTTTCAAAAGAGGTTCCCTTCAAATCGCGGAGGGCGAGAAAATCATAGGGAGCATGGGCCGGCACGCTCATCACAACACCTGAGCCGTTCTTTGGGTCTACGAAACCGGCAGGAAGGATTGGGATTTCCTCTCCAGTCATGAGGTTTTTGCAGTTCTTTCCAATGAGGTCAACTGTTCGTATCTGCTCCTTCACCTCAAGCTTCATCTGGTGCTTCAGCTTCTCGGCTGCATCAGATGAGACAATGTAGCTCTCCCCGTTGCTCTCGATTCTCATGTAGTTCACGGCAGGGTTCACCCATAGGTTTGTCACTCCGTATATTGTCTCAGGCCTGAATGTTGCAGTCAACAGGTAGTAATTTCCAAATTTGAACTTTATGAGCACGTACTCGTCAATACTGGGGTCGACATCCCCCTGGGTGTCATGGGAACCAACCGCATTGTTATCCTTCGGGCACCAGGGGACAGGATGGCTGCCCTGCTTCAGATAGCCCTTCTCATTCAGCTTCAGGAACTGCCACTCGATGAATTTGTTGAATATTTTATCGTATGTATAGAATTTCCTCCTCCAGTCTATGGAGAAGCCCATCTCCCTCATGCCCAGCTCAATTTCCTTGCTGAAGTAGTCCACGAGCTTCTCGGGAGTTGTCAGCTGGGAGATGATGTGCTCGGGTATGTTGTAGATATTCTTGAAAATTTCGTATATCTCCTTGTCCCCCTCGGCTATTCTCTTTGCCATGGCAAGCACGGGCGTGCCCGTCACATGGAAGCCCATCGGGAAGAGCACATTGTAGCCCTTCATCCTCATGAAGCGCGCGTATACATCTGTTGTGGTATACGTTCTGGCATGCCCTATGTGCTGGGGGCTGTTGGGGTAGGGAAAGGCAGCTGTAAGGAAGAACTTCCTGCTCTCGCTCACATCCGGCTCGAAAGTCTTCGCATCGGCCCATCTCTTCTGCCACTTCTCCTCGATTTCATGGAATTCCATAGGTATCACATAGTATTTGCAACCTGCATTTAAAACTATTCACGGAAAAGCGCTGCAGAAGCTCCAGAAGTTCTGGCCAAGAGTTCCCAGATAGTAGCCTCCCTCAAGGACTGCGAATACCCTCGCTCCGAGCTTCTCGGCCTCTTTCCGTATAATGCCGCCAATCGTGTTGTATGTTGCGCTGTCCTCTATATCAATTGCATTCCCACAGGAGTAATCCTTGTAGAACGTGTCAAACCCAACACTGACTCCTATAAGTTCTGGCTTGAATGCATTCACATCTTTTCTGAATTTCTCTTCAAAAATTTTCAGGTATCCGGCATCCTTGGTCCCTGGCTCAATTACCACATTGTGGATATGCTCGTTGTTCTCCCTCTCAAAGCCCGACTTCCAGGGGAAACAGGTGTTCGGGTCCTGGTGGAATGAGAGGTAGAAAACCCTTTGGTCATCGTAGAATATATCCTGGGTTCCATTGCCGTGGTGCTGGTCTATGTCGACAATCATTGCCTTTTTTACTTCGGATTTAAGCAGGGATGCAGTGGCAAAGGCAATGTTGTTCAGATAGCAGAAGCCCCCGAATGCATTCCTGCTGGCGTGATGCCCCGGCGGCCTGATGAGAGCGAAGGAGAACTCTTTCTTGGAGTTCTCTGCAGCCTTCAGAGCTCCGCCTGCCGCAAGCTTGGCAATTTTGAATGTGTTCATTGAGAATGGATTGTCCCCTGCCCCCTGCTGCGTATCTGAGAGGAATTTCAGCCTTTCTATGTATTCCTCGTCATGGACTATGTAAAGCTCTCTTTCCGAGATTTCTTTGGGTTTGTCAAATGAGACGGCTAGGTTGTTTTCTTTCAGATATCTTATAATCGCAATAAGCCTCTGGGGGTTTTCCGGGTGGCCCTGACCAGTCTCATGCTCCAGAAACCTTTCTGAATAGACAATTTTCATAGAATCAACGCCAGGGGTGAGATTTGAACTCACACTACCCGTGAGGGTAACCAGATCTCAAGTCTGGCGCATTGACCAGATTCTGCCACCCTGGCACGAGATATATTCTCCCCTCTCGGCTTTAAAAAGCATATTCATTTTCTGCAGAAAAAGAATCACTCCAAACTTATCTCAATATGAACCGTGTCAGGCACTCGCACGCGCATGATTTGCCTTAGAATTCGCTCGTCGCCAACAACGTCAATCACGCGCTTCCTTATCCGCATCTCCCAGTGCTCGTAGGTGTCCGAGCCGTCTCCACATGGAGTCCTTCTCGTAGTTATTCTCAGTCTCTTCGTAGGAAGAGGAATCGGGCCACGCATCTCAACGCCAGCTGTCTTTGTGATGTCCTTTATCTGGTTGCAGACATCGTCAAGCTCCTTGGGGTCCTTGCCTATGAGTTTTATCCTTGCGCGCGTCATGTGTGGCACCTTTATTCGCTCTCATTAGGTCATAATGAGAAACAGAAAAGGAAAAAAGAAAAGAAATCAAGCGACTTTCACTACCTCCAGAACAACTCCGGCAGCAACGGTCTGCCCCATGTCTCGTATGGCAAACCTTCCCAGCTGCGGGAACTCATTGAACTTCTCAACAACGAGAGGTCTCAGCGGTTTCACCTTCACTATCGCCACATCACCCGTCTTGATGAAGTCCGGGTTCTTCTGCACTGTCTGGCCTGTCTTCGGGTCCTTCTTCTCGAGTATCTCAGTGATTGTACAGGCCATCTGCGAAGTGTGGATGTGGAAGACCGGGGTATATCCCTTTAGTATTGCTGTTGGATGCTCAAGCACAACAATGTTTGCCGTGAACTCCTGAGCAACTGTAGGCGGATTGCTTGCCGGTCCAGCTACCTCTCCTCTCTTCAAATCCTTCTTGTCAACTCCCTTAACGTTAAATCCTACATTGTCACCAGGCACTGCTTTCTCAAGAGGCTGGTGGTGCATCTCGATGCTCTTCACCTCGCCTTTGGCTCCTGATGGCATGAACACGATAAGGTCACCTGGCTTCATGACGCCCGTCTCAACTCTCCCCACTGGTACAGTGCCGTGCCCTGTTATTGTGAACACGTCCTGCACTGGAAGCCTGAGCGGCTTGTCTAGCGGCTTTGCCGGAACTGTAAATTTATCGAATGATTCAACAAGAGTGGGACCTTTGTACCAGTCCATCTTGGTCGGCTTCTTTGCAACGTTCTCTCCCTCGTAAGCAGAGTATGGGATGAACTGGAGTGACTCCGTCTTGTAGCCAATATTCTTCAGCAGAGTTGTGGCCTGGTTTTTCAAATCCTCGTATTTAATTCTGTCATAGCCAACGCTGTCCATCTTGTTTATTCCAATCACCATCTGCTGTATTCCCAGCACCTTTGCCAGGAAGGCATGCTCCTTGGTCTGCTGCTGTATGCCTTCCTTGCAGGAAATTACAAGAACTGCAGCATCTGCCTGCGATGCGCCTGTGATCATATTCTTGACAAAGTCCCTGTGGCCTGGCGCGTCAATTATTGTGAAGTAGTACTTGGGAGTCTGGAATTCCCTGTGGGCAACGTCTATGGTGACTCCTCTCTCCCTCTCCTCCTTGAGCTGGTCCATGGCAAATGCGAACTCGAAAGTTGCCTTGCCTAACTTATCAGCCTCATCCTTAAGCCTCCTTAAATCCTGTTCGCTCAATGCACCAGTATCATACAGGATTCTTCCAACTGAAGTGGATTTTCCGTGGTCAATATGCCCAATGAAGACCAAGTTTAGGTGTTCTTTTTCGACCATAGATATACCTCCAATATTTTATGACATCTGTAAGTATCCATCTAACGCTTTAGAAGCCATATACTTCTGTACATGATTATTTTTAACCCTTTCGGAGAAAACTCACCTTTTTGAGAACTCTGCGGAGATGGCGCCTCCAACAGCACCCAGCAGAGCGAATAGAATCATTGTCGCTATAAGTTTAATCAGTATGAAGTAGACATTGAGTTCGGTGAATGCAAGCTTTACCAGCAAGTCGGATGTCCCCACGCCAAGCCCAAATGATATAAAAGTTGCTGTTGTCTGCATTGCAAGCCCCTGCAAGAGCACGGCGTATATTATGTTGAATGTTGTTGCTATGAATGCTACGAAAACACCGCTTATTGCGCCGACTTCCAGCGCATTCCTTCTGTTTATATAGCCGTTTCCACAACTGTCAACCCTGAGCCTGAGGAGATAAGCGGAAACTGCACCTCCAATCACGGGCCATATCAGCAGGAAGTTTATGAAAGGAAGACCCATCAGGAATCCCCCGGCTATCCCGCCCACTATAGTTGAACTTACCGTCTCGGAAGGCTTTATTGATAGCTCGACTCTTGAAACAGGTATGCGCTTAGCTTCAAACCTTGCAGGCATTCTTTCTTCTGTTCTTGCAAGAGGCATCCTTCTCTCCTCGTATCTTTTCTGCTGCACTTCGACTATGTCAGTTGGAGCGGAAACTTCAAACTCCGCAGGAATCTTTGCCGAGCACAGCCTGCAGTAGAGCTTGTCGTCCTTCTCTATCGCACAGTCTGCGCAAATAAGCTTCTTGCAGGAGGAACACCTGCCGATTGCTTCGGAACGAGGATGGTTGTAGCATCTGTCAACAATTTTTGAGCGCGACAGGCAGTCCCTGCAGTATACCTTTCCATCTTCCTCAACTGCACATTTCGAGCATACCCCCTTGTTGCACGAGGAGCAGATGCCAACTGCCTCTGAATGTGGATGTTTGAAACATCTCATGCTATCAGCTATATTCTTGAAGTCCCTTATTTAAATTTATAGGCACATTACTGTTTTAAATCTGCACAGCTAGATATTTAGGAGCGTGGGCCCGTAGCGCAGTCTGGATAGCGCGACAGTTTCCTAAACTGTAGGTCGCGGGTTCAAATCCCGCCGGGCCCGCACTTTCGTGATTGTAATGAGCTCTTCAATTGGTCTGAAAAAGGACAAGCTGACAGCCGAGCTTAAGGATGCGGATAGAAGGGTAAAGCTCGCCAGGAAAGGAGATTACCTCGCCCTGCTGAAATTCATTGGCAACGAGGCTGTTTCTGATTTCGATAGATACTCTGCAATACTTGAGCTGGTGAAAATCACGAACAGCAGGCAGGTCGGTCTTCGTGCGTTGGAACACCTCATCTCGTATATAAACTCAAAATACTCCGGGAAGGAAAGAACCGAGAGGATGCATGCAATGCTGAAGGAAGTTGCCTCCCAGAAGCTCAACAGCCCGATGATAAGGGAGGCAGCCAGGGATGAGTTGGGGAAGATTGCATGAACGATGTTTTTGGAATTTCTAGCAAAGGCAATGGCCTGCCTACTCCATCCTTCAACCGCGAGCTTACTGACTCAGTGAAGAAAGAGCTGGCTGATGCTTTCATAAATTCCGTTGGGAAATGCATGCATGGCGTTGATAGGATTGGAATAATGTTTTCCGCTGGCATAGACAGCGCACTTATAGCTTATACCGCAAAAAGGTTCAAATCGAAACTGTTCCTCTATTCCGTAGGGACTGAGATTTCCGAGGACATGAGATATGTTGAGAAGTTCGCAGGGAAACTCGGCTTGAACTCCAAGAAGATTATCATCGGCGAGAAAGACGTAATAGATTATTACAGGAAGGTTCAAAGTCTTCTCGAAGAAGATAATTTCATGAAAATAGAACTCGCAATCCCTGTTTTCATCTGCTCATTGCATGCGCACGAGGATGGTGTTGAGGTCATCCTGACAGGCTCAGGCGCTGAGGAACTTTTCGCTGGATATAACAGGCATCTACAGTGCTTCTTGAGCGGAGGAGACCTGAGAAAGATGCTTTCGGATGAGCTGAGGGGGCTTTACTCGAAGGATTTGAAGAATGCGGAGTTCATAGCATCAGTCAACCACTGCGAGCTCAGATATCCTTTCCTCGACATGAGAGTAATAGAACTTGCAACTTCCCTGAAGCCCGAGCTGAACCTGAGCAAGCAGGGTGAGAAGAAGCGCATCCTAAAGGCAGTTTCAAGAGAAATCGGCCTGCCAGAGGATGCTGTTGAGAGACCCAAGAAAGCCATGCAGTACGGTTCTGGGATGCACAAGCTGCTCATTCGTGCAAGGAGGAAGAGCCTGATTAAATGATTAATTTTAATAACTGTTCATAACAAATAGGATAACATGAAGGAAGAAGACAAGCCGCTTGTCTCAAGAAGGGTTGCGGCAGTTTTGAGCATATTTATTATAGCAGCACTGATACTTTCATTCTACTATTTATTCTGGGGCATGAAAGCAGGCACCAGCATGGCAGGCATAAACCCAAACACGCAAGCTACCCAGTCAAACCTGACAGAGGACAAGTGGCAACTCAGCCCGCTTGTCGGCGGATATAACATAGACAAGATAAATCAGACTCCAATTCTGGTGATAAACTGCAAGTATATGCTGATTGGCTCCTTCGTCCCGACATATTCAGCTGACATGGAGAGGGGCAATATAGGCAATGCATTGTGCGCCGCAACTCATAACACCATATTCTGCAGCCAATTCGCGGGCTCCCCTAAAGGTTTTTATACCATAAACTCTAGCGAATGCAACTCCGGAGGCAAGACGCTCATCTATGCTTTCCACAGCCCCTCCTGCGGCTTCTCATCAGCGCAGAGAGACGTACTGAATGCATTAAAAGACGAGTTCCCGAATCAGATTGAACTCCAGTATATATGCACTCCTGTGCATCTGGGGGACATGGCGGCATGCTCAAGAGACTTTCTGTTAAAAAGATATAACGCATGAGGTGTTTCTATGAAGGAAAAAAAGGACACTAAGTTCCCTTATACTGCAGTTCTTTTAGTTGTGGCAATAATTGTAATTGCCACCCTCTCGTACATAATTGTGAGCAGACCCCCAGCAGGGCCGCAGTATAACATCATTAATTTTACAGTTATCACCCCCACTCCGAAACATAATATTTCTGAAGTGAAAAATTTCATGGCAAGGGTTATGGACAGCTACACCGACCTTCCCTATGCGAACCCCACAACTCCATATTTCAGGGACCAGGAGGGAGTTTGGGAGGAGATGGTTCTGATGAACAGCAGTGGCAGTGCTAAAAATGTTCTGATAAGAGTCTATGACTCCAACCTCACTTTGGAGAGCGTTATGCTTGAAGCTCCCAAGCCATTATCCATAAGCAATGACCAGGTTGTAGCGAACGGGGTTGTAAGGCTAAATGGCAAGCTTAACTGCTCCCAGAATAAGATAATGGCATTTGTCTTCTTCGACTTATACTGCCCTCCTTGCATAGCTGCCGAGAAGAAGATAGACCAGATGAAGCAGAAGTTCAACAACAGTGTTGATTTTGAATACAAGATAATACTAACACATTCCTACGACCTTGCTCCAAAATACGGGTTGGAGAATGTGAGCAAAGCTGCAGGCTACCTGCTCTGCGCAAGGGCTCAGGGCAAGCTGGATGAGTTCAAGAGCTGCGCAATAGATGCATATATGAAGCATGCGGAAGTCCCTCTCTCAGATATCGAGCTGAGCAGCTGCGTAAATTCCACCTCCCTGAATAAAACCGCGTTGGATGTATGCATGAGCAGCTACTACCTTGATTTGAACAGGGACAATATGCTTGCAGAAACCGATTCACTTGTTGGAACAGTACAGACAGCGCCCGCAGGAGCTCCTGTTGTGACTGTTGACTGCATGTACAAAGCCGAACCGGATTATGCAGAAGCAGCAATATGCTACGCCCATCCAGAGCTTCAGGAGTGCAAGTAGCTACATATTCATTTTTTCGAAAACTTCAGTTAGGTCAACTTCGGTGTTCACGCATCCATCCTTCTTTAGCATAACTCCCTGCCCAGGGAAGCGTGAGCCTCCTCCAAGCTTCTCTACCGCCATCTGAAGTTCGTTGAAGCATGCAACCCCAAGAAATGCTTTTGGCTTGTGCCTCTGTACTATATTGAATACCTGCGAGCCTCCTCCAACTATGAAATACTTCATTTCGTTCTTCTCGCATTCCTTGACTATAGTCCCAAGTGCGCACTTGCCGCATTTAAGGCAGTGGTACCCATCCTCATCCACTGGCATCTTGCATTCCTTTATGTTTCTCAAGCAGTGCGGCAGGAATACGACCCTATCTTTTTTTGGAACTGCCTTGTAGAAATCCTTGTTTATCCCATTATATAGCTCGATGGTTGTGTACCTGCTCCATTTCTCATCCATAACCCCGATATCCTTCATTATCTTGTTGGCTATGTCGCTTAGTGAGGTGTGCAGGCCAACGGTAAGAGTTCTCGCTGCAAAATCCTTTATCTTTCTCTTGATTCCGTCATCATTCAAAGCAGTTTCTTTTTTAGCCATAAGCTCACTATAAATTTTGTAGCATCTGCTTAAAATATCTAACCTCTGTACCTCATCAAAACGAAAAGATGGTCCTTGTCAAACGGGGAGAGCTCGTATTGCTCAAGAATCTCGAAATGTTTTTTTAGTTTCTCAAGCATGCTCTCATAAACCTCGCTAGGTTTCTTGGTTACATCCACGCTCTGCGACTTTATCGCAAGCATTGCGTAGCCTCCTTTCCTGAGGAACTGCCTCGCATTGCTTATCATTATGCCCTCCTGGTCCGGCTGGGCGACATCCTCGTATATCACATCCACCTTCCCGACTTCTTTTGCATATTCCTCGGTCTTCCTGGCATCCGCAAGCAGTGGCAGCATGTTGCTCCTTTTCTCGCAAACATAAAGCAGGTCCCTCATGCTCCTTGGGGCGAATTCAACACAGTAAACCACTCCCTTCCTGCCTAGGATATCCGAGATGAAGCTTGGGGTAACGCCAGCAGCAGCACCGAGGTAGAGTACTCTGCAACCCTCCTTGATCGGCATCTGCTTCATGCCCTTGATTATTGCAACCGCCAGCTTGCTCCGGTATGGGTCCCAGTAGCGGTACTGAACTCCTCCTATCTCCGCCAACCTCTCCCCATGCACCTTGAAATTCTCCACAAGGTTCCTAGTTGCAAGCCTGCCACCTATGAAGAATACGCCCTCAAACTTTTCCTCAATCTTCATCTTATCACTTTTGAGTTCCTCCTCAGCGGGCCCGGCGGGATTTGAACCCGCGACTCCCTGGTTTCCTCGTGTGAGTTTAAAAGCCAGGTACTCTGGCCAAGCTGAGTTACGGGCCCTCGGAAGCTCTTAGAATTGTGAAGTTATTGGTATTTATTATTTCCTGAGCTTAGTCTCCTGCTGCTTTATGCTTTCATCGCTGACCTTCTCAAACAGGGGCTTTGCCGCAGCTATTTTTTTCCCGGGTGCCAGAAGCTCCTTGTCAGCATGCTCCCATGTGATTTTCTCCCTGATTTCCAGCATGCTCAGGAGTTTTTCAGAGGAGAAAGGCAGGTAGGGCGAGAGCAGCACAGCCAGAGCGGTGACCGCGCGGGAGCAGACATAAATGCAGTTTCCAAGCTTCTGCACGTCCTTCTCCCTCCAGGGCTCCCTCTCGCTGAGGTATCGGTTGAATTCCGAGGCAAGGGAGTTTATCTCCTCAAGCCCTTCCTTGAAATCAAATGAGCCTATCCGCTTCCCAACCGATTCTTTCCTCTCGCTTATCAGCCTGAGCAGCTTCTCCTCATTTCCATCCAAGTTCTCGGGTTTGGGTATTTGCGAGGAACAGGACTTGTTTATTAGGACAAGAGTCCTATGTATGAAGTTGCCTATGCATGCAATCAACTCATTATTCACCTTATCCTGGAAATCCTTCCAGTAGAAATCCGCATCCTGCACGCTATGAGGAGTTATTGTTGTGATGTAATAGCGCAGGTAATCCGGAGGGAATGCCGAGAGGTAGTCCTCCAGGGAAACGAACCAGTGCTTGCTCTTTGAGAATTTCCTTCCTTCAAGGTTGAGGTATCCTCTTGTGGGAATTGCATCCGGAGGCTTGAAACCCTCCCCAACCTCCATCAGCATAGCAGGCCAGAAGAGGTAATGGTGGTATACTATATCTTTTCCTATGAAGTGCACTATTCGGGAATCCTTCTTCCAGTAGTCCTCCCAGTCCTTTCCGTTGAGCTTTGCCCATGCGACCGTTGAGCTCACATATCCGATGGGAGCATCGAACCATACATAGAGAACCTTGCCCTTCTCCCCGGGTATCGGCACGCCCCATTCCATATCCCTGCTGATGTCCCAGTCCTTCAGTCCTTCCTTTATCCAGTTCAGCAGGTAGTTGACAACTTCAGACTGCAGCTCCTTGTTTCCCTTCAGCCAAGCCTCAAGTTTTGGGGAGAGTTGGCTGAGCTTGAGGAAGTAATGCCTGCTCTTCTTTGTTACTGGTTTTGAGCCGCAGGAGGAACATTTGGGCTCGAGAAGCTCCCCTGCGCCAAGAGCTTTTCCGCAAGCATCACAGTAATCACTGTACTGTCCGTCTGCATTGCAGTGCGGGCATCTCCCTATGACAAATCTGTCGGGCAGGAAGCGCTTGCACTTCTCGCAGTAAGCCTGCTCAACCTCTTTCTCGTAAATCAAACCTTTTTCATTCAGCTTTAGGAAGAAGTGCTGCGCCATTTCTTTATTTTCCTTTGATGAAGTCCTGTGGAATATGTCCATGCTGAAGCCGAGCTTTTCAAATTCGCTCTTGTCCTTCTCATGGTAGTAGTCAGCGAATTCAGCAGGAGTCTTCTTCTCCTTCTCGGCAGCAGCTATGATGGGCGTGCCGTGCTCATCGCTTGCGCAGATATAAACTGCATCATTTCCTGCAAGCCTCTGGTAGCGGGCATAGATGTCTGCAGGCAGGTATGTGCTCCGGATGTGCCCTAGGTGCAACGGCCCGTTCGCATAGGGCAATGCGGCAGTTATTGTTATTCTTATCCAATCACCACTGGAAAGTTACCCTCTCCTTACCTATTTAAACCCATCCGGATAAGGGATAGATCAGCAAAAGATATTTATGCACTACGGTATAAAATAGCAATACTCTTTTTAGGAGGAGAGGTGAATGGCCGAGGACATCTCGCTCATAGTGGACGAGTTCGAAAGGTTTTTTGATACTTTCTGTAAGGAGGATGTTGAGAAGCTTCTTGACAGGTACCCAGAGAAAAGAAGCTTGGATGTCAGCTATACGCAGCTCAGCAAGTACAGCAGCAAAATTGCAGATAATTTGCTGAACAAGCCTGACTTATTCATTAAAGCCGCTATTGAGGCATTGAAGGGAATGGCCATGCCATCCCAGTACGAGGTGCCATTCGAGCCCCATGTCAGATTTTTCGAATTGCCAGAACAGAGCAGACCACTGATTCAAGACATAGGGGCGGATCACGTTGGGAAACTCATCTGTATTGATTGTCTTATAACCAAGAGGACGGAGATAAGGCCGAAAGTGAAAATGATGGTGCTGAGATGCCCATACTGCGAGCATATTGAGAAAATTCTTATTGAGAAAAATACCGTAATACCCGAGGCATGCTCAAGCTGCAAGAGGAAAGGCCTGCAGCATGATGAGGAAGAGTCTAGATTCGTAAACCTGCAGAAAGCCGAGGCTCAGGAGCCCCTTGAGAGGACGAGGGGAGGCGCTCCCGCAAGCCATATTGAGGTGTGGCTGGAGGATGACTTAGTCAATACGATCAGCCCGGGGCAGAGGGTTGAGATAACCGGCGTTTTGAGGATAAGACCTTTCAACGAGTCGAAGGGGCAGGCCTCAAGAACAGTATATTCAAAGTTCCTTGATGCCGTTCACCTCAAGAGGGTTGAGAAGGAGTTTGAGGAAGTGGATATCAATAAGGAGGATGAGGAGGAGATACTGGCTCTCTCAAAAGATCCGAGCATATACCAGAAGATAGTGGGCTCGATAGCACCTTCCATATACGGTCATGATGAGGTGAAGGAGGCGCTTGCGCTCCAGCTTTTCGGGGGAACACCGAACAAGATGCTATCTGATGGAGGGCGTATAAGGAGCGATATACATGTGCTTCTTATAGGTGACCCGGGCGTCAGCAAAACGAGAATGCTGCAGTACATAACAAACCTTGCCCCAAAGAGTATATATGTGAGCGGCAAGGCGGTGACATCCGCCGGTCTTACGGCGAGTGCTGAGAAGGACGAACTTGGCGATGGAGGGTGGACTCTGAAGGCAGGTGCGCTTGTCCTTGCATCAGGAGGCCTGGCTGGCATAGATGAATTTGACAAGATTAAGGATGAGGAATTAGCAGCAATGCACGAGGCGATGGAAAGTCAGACAATCTCAGTTGCAAAAGCAGGCATAGTCGCAAGGTTCAACGCGAAAACTTCAATACTTGCGGCAGCCAACCCCAAGTATGGCAGGTTTGACCCGACAAGATACCCTGCAGAGCAGTTTGACATTCCCCCAACAATTCTCTCTAGGTTTGATTTGATATTCCCAATAAAGGACGTACTTGATGAGGAGAAGGACAGGAAGCTTGCGGATTTCATACTAAACCAGCACACAACAGCTGGGAAGAGGGTGGAGAAGACCATAAGCGAGGAGGATGAGATAAGGCCACCCATTGATGCAACTCTGCTGAGGAAGTACATAGCGTACTCAAGAACCAAGGTGAATCCAGTACTGACTCCGGAGGCGAATGAGAAGATAAAGGAGTATTATGTAGAACTGAGAAGAATTGGCGCAAGTCAGGGAGCAGTGCCTATAACACCGAGGTATATCGAAGGAATGGTGAGGCTGGCAGAGGCGAGCGCAAAGGCGAGGCTGAGCAGAAGGGTGGATCTTTCTGATGCAGAGAGGGCTACAAAGCTCATGGACTTCATGCTTAAATCTATAACAATGGATAAGGGGCTGGGCAGAATTGACATAGATATAATAACAACAGGGCAGCCAAAATCAAAAGCAGACAGAATAAGAAATGTGCTTGACATAGTGAAGGATCTTGAGAAGGAATATGACTTGGTTGAAGTGGAGAAAGTTGTTGAAGAGGCAAAGAAATACGGATTGGATGAAACAACAACAAGAATGATAATTGAAGAAATGCTGAGGAAGACTGGGGAACTTTACGAGCCAAAGCACGGGCATGTGAAAGTTGTGAGGCCAAAGGTGGAGTGATGAATCACATAGCAAGAATAGTTGCAATGTTCCTCATTGCACAGTTCATTGGACTGTTTGTTGGAATCCAACTTGTTGGAAACCCTGTGTACAACGATTTGAATGTCACCCCCAACCAGCAGCCAGGCGATATGGGGAACTCATTTCTATTCATTCTTTATGTAATTTTAGTTGCAGTAATAGTTGTGCTTGTCATAAGATACGTTAAATGGTCTCATTCTCTCTTCAGGCTGTTTGAGGTTGTCATGATATTTGGAACTTCATCCCTCGTCTTCTTCATCTTCCTGACATACTTCGGAGTGCCCTACTACATGGAGATAACTGTTGCACTTTCCCTTCTGCTTGTTCTTCTAAAGGTGAAGCGCCCGGAGTTCAGGAATGTGGCAGCAATAATCTCCAGCGCTGCTGCGGGGGCGCTTTTCGGCTTCTCATTCGACATGATACCTGCGCTCATCTTCATAACTTTCGCCTCTCTCTATGATTTTGTTTCCGTTTTCGTGACAAAGCACATGATTTACATGGCGAAGGAAATGAGCAAGATGGATTTGTCCTTCACCATCTCCAGCAGGGAGAAGAGGTATGTGAAAGCGCACAAGAAGGAGGAGGAGTTTTCTGTTGAGCTTGGGAGCGGAGATATCGCCCTGCCTCTCATGCTTGCAGTTTCAGCTTACAGGTTTGACTTCAGCTTCATAGACGCATTTGCAGTTGTGTTCGGTGCCACAGTAGGGCTTGTCATAGTGCTTTACTACGTCACGAAAAATAAGGTTTTCCTGCCTGCCCTGCCGCCCCTATGCTTCTTCGGAGTGCTTTCCTTTGGCTTATCAAGGCTGCTGCTACACTGAGCTTTATAAATTTGTATTTACATAAGAGATGCTGCTATGGAATACGACAAACTTTTGGAGAGGGCATATTCCTGCCTGCCTGAAAAGGCTAGCGGAGGGGCCAGGTTTGAGATGCCCGTGGTTGAGAGCTTCGTGCAGGGGAACAAGACTATAATAAAGAATTTTGACGAGATTGCCGGAAAGCTTAGGAGAACTCCTGAGGAGATTATGAAATACCTCACAAGGGAGCTTGCAATTCCCATGAGCAGGGAGGGGCCAGGGCTTATACTGCAGGGTAAATTCTATGACCGGGTGCTCAACGAGAAGCTGAAGAAGTATGTTACTTCATTCGTCATATGTAAGGAGTGCAAGAAGGCAGATACTAAGATAATTGGTGTTGAGAGGGGAACGAGGGCTATAGTTTGTGAGGCTTGTGGAGCCCGGTCTCCAGTGAGGGCTTGATATGGGAGAGGAAGAACAGGAAGTTATTGGAAGGTTGAGATTGCCAAGGAAGGGAGAAGTGCTGGGGGTAGTAATTAGCATGATGGGCGCAAGCAGACTTCTGGTCGACTGTATAGACGAAAAGGAGAGGATGTGCAGGATTCCGGGTAAGATAAAGAGGAGGATATGGGTGAAGGATGGGGATGTTGTGCTCATCAAGCCCTGGGTAGTTGAAAGCGATAAGAAAGGGGATTTGGTTTGGAGATATACCAGGCTGCAGGCAGACTGGCTTAGAAGAGCGGGCCACATGAAGTGAGAGCATGGCAAGGAAGCTCTCAACAAGGAAAAGACCCAATAGGGAGGATAAACAGTTAAAGGAAAAGAAGAAGATTGAGTCAAAGGTTTTTGACAGATACACAATGCTCATTCTGGGGGGGTTTTTGAACAAGAAGATAATAAGGAGCGTAGACTACCCCATAGCCAGCGGGAAGGAGGCAGTTGTCTTCAGGGCAACCGCAGGTGAGAAATTTGAGGGTGAGGAGGAGCACATAGCAATCAAGATATACAAGATTGAGACGAGCAGTTTTGCGAGGATGCAGACATATATAAGGGGAGACCCGCGCTTCCTTGGTGTGGGGGGAGTCAAAAGGGGAATTATTTTTGCCTGGTGTAGGAAGGAGTTCAGGAATCTTCAGATATGCAAGGATGCAGAAGTGCCTGCTCCAATTCCGTATTTTTTCAAGGACAATGTAATGCTCATGCAGTTCCTTGGTGAGGAGGGAATTCCGGATTCCCTGCTTGTTGATGTGGGAAGCGACAACCCTGAGAAAGACTGCAACACTCTGATGGGCTATGTAAGGAAGTTGTACGATAAGGGGTTCGTTCATGCGGATATAAGTGAGTTCAATATACTGATGCATGGAGATGTTCCTTACCTGATAGATATGGGGCAGGGAGTTCTCTTGGACCATCCCAAAGCAGAGGAATTCATGAGGAGAGATGTTGAGAATATATTGAGGTATTTCAGGAAGTATGGAATTGATAAGAATGCAGAGGAAGCTATCAAGTGGGTGAAGGGCTCTGCGTAATTATTTATAGCCGAATTCCCCAATGAGGGGTACAAAAACAACCGGCATAAGATTTGAGGTTTCTACTTCTTTTCCAACCTTCACAACAAGCTCCAAGTCCTGGAACATTCTGGAGCCCACAGGTATGAGTAGCTTTCCGCCATCCGCAAGCTGGTCTATCAGAGGCTGAGGAATTGAGGGAGATGCTGCTGTGACAATTATTCTGTCATAGGGAGCTTCTTGGGGATACCCTTTCGTGCCATCGCCCTCAATAAATTTTATATTTGTCAGACCCAGTTTCTCGACATTGCCTTTCGCAAGCGCTATGAGCTCTGGAATTCTCTCAACTGTATAGATGCATCCGGAATCGCCTACCAGCACAGCCAGAATTGCAGCTTGGTAGCCGCTCCCCGAGCCTATCTCAAGCATCTTCATTCCGTCTTGAACATCAAGTGACTTGCTCATGAACGCAACTATGCTTGGAGCGGAGATGGTCTGCCCAAGCCCTATGGGCAGAGGGGTATCAGAGTAAGAAGCCTTTGCGTAATCGGGATGAACAAACAACTCTCTTGGCACCTTTTTCATTGCTTCAGCTACCCCGTCATCCGCATAACCCTGCCGTAAAAGAAGCTCAATCATCTCCTCATTTCCACTCATGGTAGTTTTGTGAAATTAGGTGGATTAATAGCTTTGCCCAAACAGCTAAAAAATGCCTTTTTTGATAGAATTATCGACGTAAAACCAATAAGAAGTTTTTTATATTCTCTCATCCAAATGATACTAGTGAATAACAATGCAGGTAGTGAAAATTCCCAGCGAGAGAGTGCCGGTGGTAATAGGAAAAAAGGGTGAAGTAAAGGGGAACATAGAGAGAAGGGGAAAAGTGAAGCTGGATATAGATTACGAGGGAGAGGTGGAGATAAGCAGCGAGAACAGCATAGATGAGTGGAAGGCTGCGGATGTTGTGAAGGCTATAGGCAGAGGTTTCGGCCCTGACAGGGCTTTCGAGCTCTTCAACGATGAATTCTCCCTAAAAATCATTGACTTGAAGCAGATATTCGACAGTGACAAGGATATAACAAGATACAAGGGGAGAGTGATAGGACACGCTGGGAAGGCGAAGAGGGTGATTGAGGTGACCAGCGGCGCTGACCTGTGCATATACGGCAACACTATAAGCATAATTGGCAGGCTGGATGCGCTGGGCCTTGCTGAGAGTGCAGTGAACAAACTGCTTGAAGGTTCAAGCCATGCCAAGGTTTATGCAATGCTCGAGAAGGGAAGAAGAAAGATGAGGGAGGAGAAGTTATGGGAGGAGAGATGATGGAGGAAGAAAAAGAACCAGAAAAGGAAGTAAACGGAAGCGAGATTTTCAAGGAGTTCAAGGAGTATTCGGTAGTCGAATTCTTCAAGAAGAACAGGCAGATGCTGGGCTTTGCCGGCAAGGTGAGGTCTCTCACAACTATAATCCACGAGTATTGCACCAACGCGCTTGATGCGACGGAGGAGGCGCACATACTCCCGGAGATAATGGTGAAGGTTGAGGAGTTGCCTGACGAGCATGTTAAAGTCACAATTCAGGATAACGGGCCTGGAATTCCCCCGAGCCATCTGGGAAAAGCGATGGGTATGATGCTCGCGGGCACCAAGTTCCACAGGTATATGCAGCAGAGAGGGCAGCAGGGTATCGGTGGGGCGGGCTGCACATTATTTTCGCAGATAACGACTGGAAAGCCTACTAGAATGCGCTCGGGTTTAGGTGATGGAAAGGTGTATGAGTGCGACATGAAGATTGACGTGAAGAACAACCAGCCTGTGATAACAAACCAGGTTGAATTCATGGGAAATTTCAGAGGTTTGAGAGTTGAGGCGGAGTTTGCAGAAGTGAAGTATGACAAGAGCGAGCATGGAGTTTATGAGTATCTCAAGAGAACTGCCATGGCAAACCCGCATGCGCAGATAACTCTCATAGAGCCAACTGGTGAGAAGCACGTGTTCCAGAGGGCTTCCGAGAAGATTCCCGAGAAGCCTGCCGAGATACAGCCGCATCCCCTTGGGATTACCACTGGCGATTTGGTGGATATGGCTCACAGGACGGATTCCAGGAAGCTTTCCTCTTTCCTTACAAACACGTTCTCAAGGATGAGTTCCGCGAAGGTTGAGGAGCTTGCTAAACTTGTTCCAACTGTCAACTTTGAGAAGCATCCGAGGGATTTGAAGTGGCCGGAGGCAGAGGCGGTAGTCAACTCAGTAAAGACTTTGAAATGGATTGCGCCTCCCACTGATGCACTGAGGCCAATAGGCCCTGACCAGATTGACAAAGCGCTGAAAAACATACTGGCTCCTGAGTTTGTTTCCGTGAGCGAGAGGAGGCCTAAGGTGTTCAGAGGTGGAATTCCCTTTATGGTTGAGGCTGCAATAGCCTATGGGG
>Ga0315282_10001462_pt1 | contig 44417 bp, 28 predicted proteins | sample YL17G07_20_MG_FD_203693 | JGI IMG/M metagenome (GOLD analysis project Ga0315282, IMG submission 203693) | Sediment microbial communities from Yellowstone Lake, YNP, Wyoming, USA - YL17G07_20 | ecosystem: Environmental > Aquatic > Freshwater > Lake > Sediment | place: USA: Wyoming | collected... | reverse complement strand
TCACCTCTCTTTGGTTGCGGCCAGAGGCCGCCTTAGCAACAATTCCTCATTTTGGAGCGCTATTCACAGGCTCACAGGAGCCAACAGCCTGCGCCACAGGAGTTTTGCAAAAGCCTCCAACGTCTAGCTGGAGCGAGAATCTGCTTGCGCCACGAGAGGAAACAAGCCTACATTCCGGCAGAGAAGGGAAAGTGTTCGGCGTATGAATATCCATCTGGGAAATCTCGGGTAAGTGAAGGTCATGCGTCTTCAGGGGGCTCATACGAGGGTGAATCGGAGAAACGCGCGCTTCCCGCGGCACTGAAAACGTGCCCTTGCTTGTTTTCCGAAAGAGTGCGGCAATGAATGGAACGATCAATGGCGCAATAAATGAAACCGTGCAGCGGACGCAATACATCCCAGTGCGGCTGCGCGCCCAGGTGAAACTGGTCTTGTTGGGACTTATGGCACTGACCCTGGTGAGCCTTCTCTACCTCGCGGTTTCGTCGGTGATTTTCGAGATCCGAACAAGGGCTTTGCTGGCAAGCATGGATTTGATCGGAAAGCCCGCGCCGTCGAACGAGTCGGTCAAAGACCGCGGACAAGACCCGTCGCGCCCGGACAAGGCCGGCAATCCTTCCCCCGAGGATGCGAAGAAGAAAGAGCGGCTCGCCCAATTGGAACAGCGCGCCTTGTTCGGCGAACCGAAGCCGACGGTTCCACAACCGCGGGTCGAGGCCATTATCGGCGATTCGGCGCTCATCAACGGCCAGTGGCTGGCGCGGGGAGGGAAAACGGGCGACTATACGGTCGTGGACATGGAGACCGACAAAGTCACGATGACCGATCGCGAGGGCCGGCGTCACGACTTTGCTTTGGTCGCCGGGGACGGTAGCGGAGGAGGGCCGACCGGACTGCCGCCCGTGATGAAAGGCATGATGAAAGGCGGGGAAGGCGATTCGGTCGGTGGCGAAAGCGACTCCTTCATAGCGGAAACGGCGAAGAAAACCGCGACCGAAACGGCCGGGCCTTTCGACGCACCCCAAGCCGTTCTCAGAGCGATCAAGCAGTATTCCCCCGGCGCCATGGTGAAAAAGATCCAGTGGGACAGTCGGCGCGGCCACTATGCCGTCGAGACTTCCACGAGCGACGGCAGGGATATTGACATGAAGATCGCCGGCGACGGCACGCTCCGGGTCAAGGATGAGGAAGTGCATCTGGCCGACCTGCCGCAGGGGGTCCACGCGGTGGTTCAAGGGAAATTGGCCGGGGGCGGCGCACTCAGCGACCTCAAGAGGTGGACGAGGGATGGCAGGATCTCCTATGAGGCGGAGATCAAGACCGGCTCGCAGAAGACCACACTGGAACTGGCGGAAGACGGCACCGCGCTGAACAAGAATTGAGCCCAGGCCTGTTTTGATGATGCTGACGAACCTCCTTGCGCTGCTGCCATCGCCGCGAGAGGAATTGTCGCGGCGCAAGGAGATTGCCTGATGCGAAAAGGGAAAAGGCTCGCCGTCGGTTTTGCGGCGGTGATTTCGTTTTGCAGCATCGTTCCCACGGCATATCCCAGAGACGCTTCCGGGTCGCCGGAACTCAAACTCGACGACATCACCGCCCCGCCGCCGGATCCTTCACAGTGGCCCGCGTGGCGCGAAAAGCTCTTTGGCTGGCGTGCGGAGGCAAAAAGGAGACTGGCCTATGATGGCGCTCTGTATCGGCGTCCGGATTTCTCGTGGGTCCCCTCCTGCTACTCCTGCTACTTTCTGATGCTGTGCGACGAGACATTCTATGATCACCGGGCCGGGCGCTACACCATCGAGTCATTTCTCGCAAAGAGCCGCGAGGAATTTGGCGGCTATGACGCCATCGTTCTCTGGCACGCTTACCCGCGAATCGGCTTCGACCAGCGCAACCAGTTCGACTTCTACCGCGACATGCCGGGGGACTTGGCCGGCCTTCATCAACTGAGCAGCGATCTCCACGCGCAAAAAATCAAAGTCTTCATTGACTACAATCCTTGGGACACGGGGACGCGCCGTGAAGACAAGCCCGACCTCGATGCGCTCGCCGAATTGGTCAAGGCCATCGAGGCCGACGGCATCTTCCTCGACACCATGAGCCGCGGCGCCGAGGAGTTCCGCGCCAAGCTCGATCTGGCGCGCCCGGGTGTGGCGCTCGAAACCGAAGGGGATCTTGCGGTCGAACGAATCCGCGACCACCATCTTTCCTGGGCCCAGGGTTTCCGCTATGGCGAGCTGCCCGGCGTGCTGAGGAACAAATGGCTCGAGCGCCGGCACATGATGCACCAGATCAAGCGATGGGATCGCGACCACACGGGCGAGTTGCAGACCGCGTGGATGAATGGGAGCGGGATGCTGGTCTGGGAAAACGTCTTCGGCAGCTGGGTGGGCTGGAGTGCGCGCGACCGCTCGATCGTGCGCTCGATGCTGCCGATCCTGCGCCGCTACGTCGGCCTGTTCTCGGGCGAGGGCTGGACGCCGCTGGTCGCCGCGAGCGGGCCCGACGTCTACGCCAGCCTGTGGGAAGGCAATGGCATTCGTTTCTGGACGCTGGTCAACCGCGCGGAAAGGGCGACCAGCGGAACGTTTCTCACGCTGCGCGAGCAGGCGGGCACGCGCTATTACGACCTGATCGCCGGGCGTGAAGTAAGACCGGGTCGCGACGGCTCCGTCCGGCTCGGGGGCACGATTCGGCCACGGGGGATCGGCGCTTTTGTTGCCGGCACGGACGACGCGCTGGGAAAAGACTTTCCCGCCTTTCTCGCCTCACAAGCGGCGCTCGACGCACGTGCCGATTTCGACAACCACTCTCCCGCGCTGGACGAAAAACTGAAGCCCGTCAGGCCCACGATGAGGTATGCCAAAGACAAGATTCCCCCGGATATGGCGGCGATTCCGGCGGCCACGCTCGAGATGGAAGTGACGTTCAGGAACCGCGAATGCGGCTTCTACCAATTGCCGGGCGCCGAATGGAAACGGCCTTTCTCGCAACTCCATCAATTGAACAGCTTCACGCGCAAGGTGGAGATCAAGCCTTACGCCATTTCGCTGACCCCGGTGACCAATGCCCGGTTCGCGGAGTTTCTGAAGGCGACAGGATACCAGCCCGCTCACCCGGAGAATTTCCTCAAGCATTGGACCAACGGCAAGGTGCCGCCGGGGCTGGAGGACCACCCCGTCGTCTACGTGGATCTCGACGACGCGCGGGCCTATGCCGCGTGGGCCGGCATGCGCCTGGCGACCGAAGAGGAGTGGCAGTATGCCGCGCAAGGGACGGACGGGCGGGTCTATCCGTGGGGCAACGAGCTGAAGGCGGGGGTCTGCAACACGGGCCAGAGTGGTGGGACGACGAGCGTCACGGCATTCCCCGCGGGCCGCTCTCCCTTCGGCTGCTGCGACATGTGCGGCAACGTCTGGGAGTGGACCGAGAGCGAGCGAAGCGACGGCCGGACCCGGTTCTGCATTCTTCGCGGCGGCTCCTGGTTCAAGGCGCAGGGATCGCAATGGTACGCCGATGGCGGACCGCAGCCGTGCAGTTTTGGCGCCAAATTCCTGCTGATGTGGCCCGGCCTCGGCCGCTGCGCTACGATCGGCTTCCGGTGCGTTGTGGATCTGATTGACGACTGAGATTTCGGAGTTCAAAACGTTGGGAGTTCTTCCAGTTCGGAGTCCAGGCTTTCAGCCTGACTTTTTCATCGCTTCATCACCTTCGGCTCCTAAAGGCCTAAAAGAAAGACCGCACCCCCACGACACAAAGGCGCGAAGAACCCTTTGTGTCTTCGTGTCTTTGTGATGGACGACATGGACGGGATAGACTTTTTCCGGTGCATGAGTGGATGTCCACGACTCTCACCCCTCTTTGGTTGCGGCCACAGGCCGCCTTAGTACAGGAGCTCCCAAAAGTCACGACCGGGGGCGCGGATTTTCCTGCTTGAGAACCGCCGCGGGCCGACGCAATACTACGCTCTCAGGGAATGGATCGGCCCGGGATCGAACAGCTGAAGGCCGCAAACGCAGAACACCGGCAGCCACGCAGGAAGCTTCGTCCGCGTAATGCGTCAGCGTTGTGATCCGCATCCGAGGCGTCCGGTCGCCAGGAACAGAGCCGTTTCAACTCTGGCGAACGACAGGTGAGAATGATGTTTTTCTCTTCCCAACACAGAGACCGATGGACTTTCACGCTGGTGCTTTGTCTTGCTGCGGCGTGCAGCAAGATCGAGCGCGGAAAGGAGACGCCAGTGAAACCGTGGAAAGCGAGGGATCTTCTGCCGCGCGAAGTGGGAGGTCGAAGCCCGACCCCGCCGCCGCAGCGATTTGACCCCTCGAATCTTTACCAGTATCTGGACGGCGGGGCGGCGTTCTATCTCGCCTACGATTTCCGCGAGCTCGCCGTGGCATCCTATCCCGGCGGGCCGGGCGAAGAGACCGTTGTCGTCGAGGTCTATCGGATGGGCAACAGCGAGGACGCCTTCGGTGTCTATTCGGACGGGGCGGAGGGCGAGCACCCGCCAGTCGGTCAGGACGCCGGCTACGGAGGCGGACTGCTGCGATTTTGGAAAGGATGTGTCTTTGTGCGGATTCTCTCCCTGTCCGAGGAGGCCGGGGCACGCGAGAAAATCCTGGCGACGGGAAAAGAGATCGCCGCACGGGTGCCGGAGGAAGGGAAGCGTCCGCGCTTGATGCGGGCGCTGCCCACCGACGGACTGGTTGCCGATCGCGCGACGTATTTCCACACGGTCGCTTCGCTGAACCATCTCTATTACGTCAGCGACGGCAACCCCTTGGGCTTGGGACCGCAAACCGAGGCCGTATTCGCAGAGTACCAAATCGGGGGACACAGACCCAATCTTCTGCTGATTCGCTATCCGAGCGAGAGCGAAGCCGCGGCGGCTTTGCAGCGGTTCGAAGCGGTGTATCTCGCCGGTCGTGTATCCGGCCGTAGCGAATCTGCCGGCGGTAAGAATCGCATCGAGGTTCTGGAAGACGGTCTTGCAGTCGGCCTGTCGCGCGAGGGACAATTCCTTCTGATTTGTTTCGAGGCCCAACGCGCGACGGCCCAATCGCTGCTGAACAAAGCCGCGGAGCTTTACCGAACGGAATTCGGCGAGCGCAAAAAAGGAGGAGGCAAGCCGTGATGGAAAACCGAGAACTGACGCGACGGGATTTCATTCGAGGTACCGCCTGTGCGGGGATGGGCATCACGCTGGGGATGGCGGCCGCCGCACCTGCACCGTCGTCCACATCGCGCACAAGTCGTGTCGTGGTCGTCCGAAACGCCGGGGCGCTCGATGCCAAGCATAACGCGCAAAGCGACGTGATCGCACGAATGCTGGCCGAGGGGCTTCAGGCGTTTGCCGGCGCCGCGACCGCGGCCGAGGCCTGGAAACGGTTCTTTCGGCCCGATGACGCCGTTGCGATCAAGAGCACGGTGATGATGACGCCCACCCATCCCGAGGTGATCCGCGCGATCATGGAGGGCGTCGCCACCGCCGGAATCGCCGGCGAGAAAATCCGCGTCTGGGACCGCAACAGCGGCGGCGCCGGCCCGGCTCAGGCCGCCTCGGCGACATGGACGTGGCATCCGGGATTCGACGCCAACTCGGTCAGCCTTGCCGTCGGGGAGGCCACCGCCTTGGTCAACGTTCCCGGTCTGAAAAGCCATTGGCTTTCGGGCTTCGGGGGCGCGCTGAAGAATTGGTGTGGCGCGGTCACGCGGATCAATATCTTCGATAAAGGCGTGACGTTTGCCTTCCATGGCGACAGCTGCGCCGACATGGGGATGCTCAACGCCCTTCCCGCAATCCGCCAGAAGTGCCGACTGATCGTCGTGGACGCGTTGCGCCCGCTCTGCCACGGCGGCCCCGCAGTGGACCCGCGCTACCTGTGGCCTTACAAGGGACTGCTGATCGGGACCGACCCGGTGGCCGTGGACAGCGTTGGCCTGAAGATCATTCAGGGTCGGCGCGACCAGGTGCGAGGCAATCCCTGGCCGTTGAGTCCGCCTCCCAAACACATCGCCGTGGCGGCCGAAAAATACAAGCTGGGGACGGCGGACCTGGCCCAGATCGAGATCGTTCGCCTCGGCTGGGAAGAGGACGCGTTTGTCTGAGAGCGTGTCTTAAAATCGTTGCATTCGAGGCGCAATGACGGGATTCGGAACGGTTGACAACTGGAAGATTGACAACAAGCCCAGCCATCCGCTAGTCGTTTGACGGGACATTGCGGCACCGGGTGAGATGCATTGGTTGCCCGAGGCGCACATTTCCGGCAAAGGAGAACGATATGCGGCGATACGCGATTACGGTCTCACTCGTTGCCCTCTGGGGTGGCGCCCAACTCGGTTTCGCCGGTCAATCCGCGGTGAGCTTTTGCGTCGGCTTTGGCAAGGCCCCGATCACGCCCACGATCACCGAGACCTTCACCGACGCAAACCACAATTTCCTTTTCGACGGTCAGATGAACGACCCAAACGGGCCCGAGAAGTTCACGGATGCCAACGGCAATGGTCGGTTCGACGCCGTGTTGATTGCCGGCCGCGGCGAACCGCGTCCGGCCAACTCAGTTCGTGATCCGCTTTGGGCGCGGGCGGTCGTCTTTCGGACCGACCAGGCCACGGTGGGAATCGTGGTTCTTGATCTGATCGGGCTGGCGGATCACGACGGCGACCAATTGCGAAAAAACGTGGCCGCCGCGAATCAGCTCGGGCACGTCATGGTCGCTTGCACCCATACCCATGATGGCCCTGACACGCTGGGGCTTTGGGGACCGAAGGGCGTTTGCGGCACCGATCCGGCGTACGTTGACTTTGTCTGCCGGCAGGGGGCTCGCGCGATCGCCGATGCGATCCGGAATCTCGCGCCGGCCTGCCTGGTCGTCGGTGAAGCACCGGTGGCCGACCTCCACGAGGATGACCGCGAACCGCGCATCACCGATGATCTCTGCCAGGTCGTTCGCGCCGTGAGCCTCGAGGGCGACCGCACGCTGGGAAGCATCGTGGTCTGGTCGGCACACCCGGAAACCATGAGCGGCAAAAATAACTCGCTCAGCCCGGATTTCCCCGCCGCAACAATTGCCAAACTCGAGCGCGATTGGGGCGGGACGTGTCTCTATCTCAACAGCGCCATCGGAACCCAGCAGCAGCCGACCCAGGGACCGCTCAAGGACGCCGAGGGCCGCGACCTCCCGCCTGACAGCGCCGAACGAGCGGCGCGGATCGGTTGGCTTCTGGCCGAACGTGCCGAGAAGATCTTGGAGACCTCGGGCGAGAAAGTCCTTTCCCCCACGGTTCGCTTTGCCACGCAGCCGTTTTTCCTTGAGCCCAGGAATGAAGGGCTGGTGGAAAAGATGAAGGCCGGGCTGATCCGTCGCATCGTCTACAAGGACGGCATGCTTACCCAGGACTTCACAGGGCCTGTCCAAGTCAAAACCCGAATGACGCTGTATCGGGTGGGGCCGATTGATTTTCTCACGGTTCCCGGCGAGTTGAATCCCGAACTGGAGATTGGGCTGCCGGCGGGATTCAATCCAAATCAGGGCCCCATTCACGCTGACAACTATGCGGTCCGAAAGCCGCTCAATACGATTCTGCGGGGAAAGTACAAGATCGTCGTCGGGTTGGGTGAAGACGAGTTGGGCTACATCGTGCCGGAGTGCGACTGGCGCATGACCTACTATGAGCCGCACATGTCGGTCAGCCCGGAGATGGAGCGCATCATCGTTGAGCACGCCGAACGGTTGGTCCGTGAGGCCCGCCCCTAATGTAACGATTCACGTGGACGACATGGACGATATGGACGACATGGACGACATGGACGGGATGGACTTTTTCCGGTGCATGAGTGGATGTCCACGACTCTCACCCCTCTTTGGTTGCGGCCAGAGGCCGCCTTAGGCACTCTTGGCCATTTCTGACCTGATCGAACCATTGACAGAAACGGCCCGATGCAGTAAGAGTGTCCCAAGGTTTTGCGTTCATCCCAAGGGGCTATCGGATCGTCGCCAAAAAAGGATGCCGACAGGTGAACACGGGAACGATTCCCAGGGTTCCATCGTGTCACAAACCGGCATCGCGCAATCGGCGCGTCGTGCTGCTCAGCCTGGCCTTTTTGTTCCTTGGCGCAATGGCGGCGCCGGCCGCCGTGGTTATCAACGAATTCCTGGCGTGGAACTGGAATAATCTCGCCGATGAGAATGGCGACTATGAGGACTGGATTGAGCTCTACAACACCTCCGCCACACCCGTTTACCTCAACGGCTATACCCTGACGGATGACCCGACGACTCGCTCGAAGTGGACCTTCCCGGGCGTCTGGATTCCGGGCTATAACTATCTGCTCATCTGGGCCTCGAACAAGAACCGTGTCGTAGCCGGTTCCCCGCTTCACACCAATTTCCGTCTCGACAACAAGGGCGAATTCATTGGCCTTTACGACTCGGCCGGCAACCCGGTGGATTCGGTGACGTATGGTCAGCAGCACCAGGATGCCTCCTATGGCCGCAAGCCCGACGGCAGCGCGACGTGGATGTTCTTTACGACGCCGACACCGAACGCCTCCAATTCGACCACGGCGGCGCCGGGGTTTGCCGCCGACCCCGTCACCACGCGGCCGGCGGGCATTTACAGCGGCTCGGTCGTCGTCCGACTCTCTTCGGCCACGCCCGGAGCGCAGATTCGGTATGAACTGGGCGGGACGTTGCCGACGCCCGCCAGCCCCCTCTATAGTTCTTCCCTCACGTTCACGACTCCGACGGTGATTCGTGCGCAGGCTTTCGCACCGCCGCTGTTCCCCAGCGCGGTGATCACCCAGACCTATCTGGTCAACGTCGGGACCTCCATGCCCCTCATGTCCATCGTCACCGACCCGTCCAACCTGTGGGGGCCGACCGGGATTTACTACGCGGAGCTGAGCGGTCCGGTGGGAGAGCGACCGTGCTCGGTCGAATACTGGGAAGCGCGGGGAGTGCCCGGATTCTCCATTCCCTGCGGGCTTCGCATGCGCGGCGGCGCTTCGCAATCGAGGAGCGACATCGCCAAGAAGTCTTTCCAACTGAAGTTCAGGCGTCTCCGCGGCCCGACAAAATTGGAATACCCGATTATTCCTTCGACCACGGTGGACCGTTTCGACAGTCTGGCGCTGCGGGCCAATTACAACGACAGCTGGACGCACTGGGACCGAAACATGCAGCGTTATAACGCCACGTATGTCCGCGACCAGCTCACCCGCGACCTGCGCAGCGAAATGGGCGATCTGGCCTCGCACGGCACCCATTGCATGCTGTACCTCAACGGGCACATGTGGGGAATCTACAATCCCTGCGAGCACGTGGACGCCGATTTTCTCGCCTCGTACTCCAGCGGCCCCAATTGGGATCTTCTCTCGCTTACCGATACCCCCGGCGCTTGCCAACTCGAAGAGGGAGATCGCGTCGCCTGGGACGCGTTCTACAATTGGTTCTCGACCAACGACCTGTCCAACAACACCAACTATCAGACCCTCCGGAGCATGATGGACCTGAAGAACTACACCAATTACTTTATAGACAACATCTGGCAGTACAACAACGACTGGCCGCATCACAATGGGTTTGTCGCCCGCCAACGCCTCGCCGGGGCCAAATGGATCTTCATTGATTGGGACGTCGAGTATGGTCTGGGCGGGGGGCCCAATGGCGGCACCGTGGGCTCCGACATGTATGGGCGCGCCACCAGTTCAAACTGGCGAATCACCCAGTTGTTCAGCCGGCTGCTTACGAACGCCAACTACCGCATTTATTACGCCCAGCGAATGGACATCCTGTTCAACACCGTGTGCCACGAACCGCACGTCCTTCAGCGGATGAATGAGCGGGCTGCCGAGATTTGTCCCGGAATTCCTCAGGAGACCCAGTGGGCATTGGTTTGGGGCGACATCAAAACCCAGGCCGACTGGGAAGCCGCGCTTCAGCGCATGCGCAACTACATCAACGCGCGCACCAACAATGTCCGCCAGCAGACCCGGAACCGGATCGCTGAGATCACGGGCTGGATGGACGTGAAAGTGCTGCCGGCGGTAGGCGGTGAGGGCGATGTGGTGCTCCACGACGCGATTCGCCCGACCAGCTACCCGTGGGCGGGAACGTTCTTCCGGGGGATACCGCTGATGCTGTGTGCGGAACCAAAGCCCGGTTACGTATTCCAGGGTTGGAGCGATCTGACGATCCCGCAGACTCAGACCACCTCGGTCGTTCTGACGGCGGCGCATGGCACCACGTACACGATTTTCGCGCGCTTTGGGATTGATCCGAATCCACCTTCGATCGTGAAAGTGGAGTTTGTGGCCCGAAACCGGATGGTCGTGACATTCAGCCGGGCGGTCATGCGGCCCAGCGCCGAAACCGTCACGAATTACACGGTGGATCACGGCGTCGGAAACCCGACCACCGCGACGTTGCAGACCAGTCCCACCCTGGTCTTGCTGGAGTTCGCGAGCAATCTCACGCCGGCGACGAATTACGAACTCGACGTGATCAACGTGCAGCCTCAAGTCGGCAATCCCATTCCGTCGGGTTCGCCCGTGGTCGCCTACGCATCGTTCACGGTGCCGCCCGTGGTGGTCTCCGAGATCATGTACAACAGCATCGGGCCCGACGTGGAGTGGGTCGAGTTGCACAACACGACCGGGGCGCCGGTTAGCATCGGCGGCTGGTGCGTGACGGACGACCACATCTTCCCCGCGGTGACGGAAGGAAGTTGGATTTTTCCGCCCTCGACCGTCATTCCCGCGAGGGGGTATCTCGTCATGGGAATTGATGACGATCAATCGCGCTGGGACTTTTTGCCCGGCGTTCCGCTGGTCATGCCGCTCATCGCGCACGGCGGGAATCTCAAGAACAGCGGCGACACCGTGGCCCTCTTCAATTCCTCGACCAGCGGCACGTTGATAGACGGCTCGCTCAGTGTGCCTTTTCCCGACGCCGCCGTCGCCGGTCGTTCCCTCGAAAAGAGGGACGACGATTTCCCATGGAGCGGCCATCCGCTGGCGTGGCGTCAGTGCCCGGTTCCCATCGAATGGAACACCGCGATCGGGACCCATGCGACGCCGGGTTGGGGCAAGGACACGACGCTGGCGGCGCCCGCGATGATGGCCGAGCCGGCTTGGACGTCGGGAACCCAGAACACGGTTACCTGGAGCACGGTGTACCCGACCATCCGCTATACGGTGCAGTGCGACGATGCGGCGGGTTTCCTCACGCCGGTTCAAAGCGCCGATGTCGTCTCCACCACGCCGCTCAAGAATTTCACCGGCCTGGTGGACGGCCAAACGTACTACTATCGAGTGAAAGCGCGCTACGGGGCGCTGGGCGAAAGCCCCTGGTCGAACGTCGTCAGTTCGCGACAGGATGCGGTCGGCCCGACGCCGCCGGGAACGCCGACGGACGCGGGAACCTTCACCTCTTCGACCACGATTCGGTTCGACTGGACGGCGGCGACCGACAGCGGGTCGGGCGTGGCTCGCTATGATGTACAGATCGGCACAGGTCCGGGCCTCAACAACGCGTTCGACGGCAACGTCGGCGCTGCATTGAACAAGACGGTGACCGGTGCGCACGGCCAGACGCTGTATGCGCGAGTGCGGGCGCGCGATGGCGTCGGCAATATCGGCCCCTGGTCGGGGAACTCAAATGGCATCTCGATTGACACGATCGCCCCCACACTGCCGGGAACACCGACCGATGCAGGAGTCTATAGCTCGTCAACAGCAGTCCGGTTCGGCTGGACGGCGGCGATGGATGCCGCTTCCGGCGTCGCTTCTTACGATTTGCAGGTGGGGACGGCGCCGGGGATGAACAATGTATTCGACGGCAATGTCGGCATCACGCTGATCAGGACGGTGACCGGTGCGCACGGCCAGACGCTGTATGCGCGAGCGCGGGCGCGCGACGCAGTAGGGAACATCGGCGCGTGGTCGCCGGCTTCGGACGGGATCACGGTGGATACCGTTCGCCCACGCCTGGCGGGCGTGACGGTAGTGAATCCTGCCACCTTGGACCTGACGTTCGACGAACCGGTCCGCAACGCCGACCAGATGGCCAATTACTTGTTCACGGGCGGATTGACCCTCCTCAGCGTGACGCGGCTCAGTGATACTCAATACCGCCTCGCCACGACTAACCAGCAAACCGGGACCAGTTATACGCTGACGGTCAAGAGTGGCGTCAGGGATCGCGCCGGCAACCCGATGGATCCGACCGCCTGCTCGCGGGGGTTTGTGGGAGTCGGCCCGACCGGCGCGGAATCGTGGCGGCTGTACCGCTGAGCGGTTCTGCGCCGGCAGTTGTGCCGGGTGTTCTGCTCGATAACGGCAATAACAGCCAGTCAGAGCGAGGAGGAACAAACAATGCGTGGCAGGGCTATCGTGATTTCATTGGTGTGCCTGTTGACTTCGGTCGCGTTCGGTGGGCCGAACACGATCGCGTATCAAGGCAATCTGCTCAACAGCAACGGGACTCCGATCACCGACGGGGACTACAGGATGCGTTTCGTCCTCTTCAACGTGCCGTCAAGCGGTCCCGTCCTTTGGTCCGAAGAAATGACCAGTGTGACCGTCAAGAACGGCTTGTTTTCGGCAACGCTGGGCGGTACGCCCGCGCCGTTCGGCAGCCTGTTCGCCGACAACTTCGACCTTTGGCTACAGCTCGTGGTGGATCTGAACCGCAACCACGCCTTCGAGGCGAACGAGAACTTTCTGCCACGACAGAAGCTGGCGGGGGCCGCGTGGGCGATGGACGCCGATACGCTTGACACGCGCCACGCCTCGGAGTTCTCGCTGAGCACGCACAACCATGACACGACGTATTGGCGGCTGGCGGGCAATGCCGGCACCACTTCGGGCACCCATTTTCTGGGAACGACGGATAACCAGCCGTTGGATTTTCGGGTCAACAATGTTCGCGCGCTGCGCCTTGAGCCCAACGCTCAGTCTCCCAATCTGATCGGCGGTTATCGGGGCAACTTCGTCGCTTCGGGCGCCGTGGGTGCCACGATCGCCGGCGGAGGGTGGAGCGGGCAGATCAACCGGGTCACGTCCAGCTACGGCACGATCGCTGGGGGCAAGAACAACACCGTCACCAGCGGAGTCGCCACGATTGGCGGTGGGGAACACAACGCGGTCGGCTGGAACTGGTCCACCATTGGCGGCGGATTTGATAACGAGATTACTTCGTATGGAGCCACCATCGGCGGCGGGATCCAGAGCCGGGCGACGGGTCTCCAGAGCACCATCGCCGGCGGCGCGCATAACAAGGCCGGCGGTTACAGCTCCACCGTTGGCGGGGGGCGCATCAATCAGGCCAGCGGCCATTATGCCGCCATTGCCGGCGGCGACACGAACACAGCCGGCGGTTTCAACGCCACCATTTGCGGTGGCTGGGATAACGTAGCCAGCGGCACGCTCGCCACCGTCGCCGGAGGAGCGGAGAACATCGCCACGGGCGACTATAGCTTTGTCGCAGGGCACATGGCCGAGGCGAACCATAAAGGGACATTTGTATGGGGCGATTCTACGCCTTATCCCAGTGTGAAGTCCACCGGAGAGAATCAGTTCATCGTGCGGGCCGGCGGCGGCATGATCCTGACGCCGCGGACCGGCCCCCTCAAACCGGAAGCCCAGCTGCATATCGCATTGGACAGCAACGCGTCCCGCCCTCACCTGTTCCTCGAGGAAACCCAGACGAGCGACTTTGCGCGCCTGCGGCTGGCCACCACGGCCAGTTCGAGTACCCAGTATTGGGACGTGGCCGCTCGCCCGGGGACGTTTAACATCTATTACCGCGGGGATCAACAGAACATTCTCCAACTCCTTCCCGATGACGCAACCAATCTGCTGATGATGCGGAATGGCGCGCGGCTGACCAACGGTGGCGCGTGGACCAATGGCTCGGATCGCGCGACCAAATCCAACTTTGCCGCCGTGGATTCCCACCAGGTGTTGGAACAAGTGGCGGCACTACCGATTCAGACCTGGAATTATCGCAGCGAACCGGAAACCGCACGCCACATGGGCCCGGTGGCGCAGGATTTCTATGCCGCCTTTTCGCTGGGCGATAGCGATAAAACCATCGCGACCGTGGATGCCGACGGCGTGGCGCTGGCGGCGATCCAGGGGCTTTACCGGATGGTGCAGCAAAAGGACGCCCAGATCGCCGCTCTGAAAGCCCAGAGTGACTCCGAGATTTCGGAACTGAAGGCGCGTCTGGCGACACTGGAGACCACTGTGAAGGCGCTGGCTCAACAGCCGGCGGCGGGGAAGTGAGAAGGCAAATGTTCTGCGGCGGACTTTGTCATGAGGCCGTCACCGACGGTTTGGCTTGGCGGGCAAGCGTGCGGATGGTTTCGGCTAGCTCGAATTGCCGCTGATCGAAGCCGTGCGAGTATGCGTTTGCCCTGAAGATCACGGGACTGTCACTCAAGTAAGGCATGTCCGAATGGATTTCGTGCTTGAAAACGGGATCCGCGTTTGGCAGTCTGATCTCGCCATGGCAAAGCCCCTCACAAACGTAATTACCAAACCGATGCGTGGCGATAGACAAGCGTACCCTGAGTTATTGCTTCCGCCACGCCAGCTTGAGTTTTTCTCTGAGGAAACGTCCGGCAAAGATATCCGCAGTTCCACTTTTGCGGAAAACCTATCGTTGCCAATACACCGATGGTTTCGGTATTCAGCAGGCTTTTCCGCCCTCTGGGCGCGGGAGGTCATCGCTGAACAAGTCGCTTTGGGTCGCAGGCGAATTCTTGATCCATTCGCCGGCTCCGGCACGGTGATGTTGGAGAGTGAGCGCTTCGTGACTGAGGGAAAAGGTGTGGAGGCACATCCCTTTGTCTTTCGGGTCGCCAAGGCAAAACTGCTTTGGAGGTCGAATCCGCGAGCGTTCTTTAATGCGGCGATGGGGTTGGTCAAGACAGCGCGGACAAAGCCTTCCAAGATGGCTGACTACCCGCCGCTCATCGAAAAGTGCTTTCCTGCCGACGCTTTGCTGAAGTTGAACGCGCTTAAAGCGGCATGGCAACAGATGGCCGATGGTTCGCCCCATTCGGAACTCACGTGGCTTGTCCTGGCGTCAATTCTTCGAGAGTGCTCGCCCGTGGGAACCGCGCAATGGCAATACGTGCTGCCCAGAAAAAGGAAAGTTCGCGTTCTTGATCCGTTCGCGGCCTTCGAAGCCAAAGTGCATCAAATGTGCGCCGATATGGCCATTCGCCAACAGGAATTCTGTGGTCCACCTGCGCTGATTTGCCGCGACGATGCCCGCGAGTGCGCGACTATCCCGGACGGATGGGCCGAACTGGTCATTACTTCGCCGCCGTACGCAAATAACTATGACTATGCGGATGCCACGCGGCTGGAAATGTGTTTCTTCGGCGAGGTTCAATCGTGGGGGGACTTGCAGGAGACCGTGCGCAAGCACCTCGTTCGCTCCTGCACGCAGCATGTCGCCGGCTTGCGCAATGGATTGGAGACCTATTTTGGGAACAGTGTCCTAGCTCCGATTGATACAGAACTTCGAGAAGTATGCGCGCGGCTCGAAGCAGAGCGCCAGTCGCATGGCGGCAAAAAGCCGTACCACCTCATGGTCGCCGCCTACTTTTCTGATCTTGCAAGAGTGTGGCAGGCCTTACGCCGCGTTTGTGCGAAAGACTGCATAGTCTGTTTCGTGGTGGGCGATTCCGCGCCGTACGGCATTTATGTACCGGTGGACCGATGGTTAGGCGAACTGGCGCTAGCTGTCGGCTTTAAGTCGTATCGCTTCGAGAAAACTCGGGACCGGAACACAAAGTGGAAAAACCGCAAGCATCGAGTCCCGCTGCACGAAGGCCGCTTGTGGGTCGTAGGATAGCCGCGTATGGCAGAGTCACCGGCTCACCGTTTCGGACAAATCATCGGGGAAGTGCTGGAAGCGGCGATTCTTCCCCTCCTTACACGTTTCGCAAAGCAGCACGCTCTCTACCTCGATAAGAAGGTCCCCGCCCGGCCCGCCCCGGCAACAAAGTTACGTGGACCGATAAAAGCGGCAACAAACACGATCTTGACTTTGTTCTGGAGCGCGGCGGCACTGACGCCACCATCGGGATTCCCGTGGCCTTCATTGAGACCGCTTGGCGGCGTTACACCAAGCACTCCCGAAACAAGGCGCAGGAGATTCAGGGCGCGATTCTGCCCTTGGTCGAAACTCACCGAGGTTCTGCTCCCTTCGTCGGCGTCATCCTTGCAGGCGTGTTTACAGAGGGTGCTCTGAACCAACTGAAGTCGCTCGGTTTTGTCGTCGTCTATTTCCCATATGAACGGATCATCAGGGCATTTCGGAGGGTCGGCATTGACGCCGCGTCCAGCGAGAACTCGCCCGACGCTGAGTTTGCAGAAAAGGTAGAAGCATGGGAGTCTCTTGCCATCACGAAGCGAATTTCCGTCGCGAAGGCGGTGATCCGAGCAAGTAAACATGACCTCCGAGACTTCATGACCAAGCTCGAACAGGCCGCGTTAAGGCGAATCCTATCGGTTCGCATTTTGGCCTTGCACGGAGTGACGTCTGACTTCACGTCGGTTGAAGCAGCTATAGCTTTTGTACGGGACTATGAAAAAGGCGAGGGCATCAAACCCATTGTCGGCTATGAAATTCAGATTCGATACAGTAACGGTGATAGAATTGATGGCCGTTTTGCCGACAAGACGGCGGCCATCGGTTTTCTTGCTTCCTATCAAAATGGCCAGGGGTAAATGCGCAACCATTATCTACCTAAATTCCTACTCAACGGCTTCAGAGATCAGGATGGCCTTTGGCAGTTCGATATCCGCACAGGCAATTTCGAGCGGCGCAACATCGACAAGGCAGGTGCGCGTCTTCACTTCTACACAGTGGAACTCGAAACCGGCCTTCTCCAGCGAATCGATGGTGAAGCCGCGGCTGTCTTTGCCAAGGGTTTGGTTGGACCCAAGGGCGAAATCTTGATCACCTGTGCGGACCGGGAAAAGCTAGCCCGGTGGCTGGCTCTCTTCGCGATCCGAACCCCTCAAACCTTCGAGGATTTCAAGGTCCATGTAGAAGAGGCATCCAAGAATCCCCAACAGGCCATCGATATTTTATACGAAAACCGGGATCGCGTGTTTGAGACCATAAGGGAATCTAATCCCGGCCTGTACGAAATGCTCAGCGAGGAATTGGGACCATCTCTGGCTGAGGAAGTAATCCTAGCCGCATCCGCTAGTCTCGTCCATCAGAAGCACGCCAACTATGTGCCAGATCCGAAAAGCGCCTTTGTGGACTACATCAACGAAGACCGGATGAGGAGATTCGCCGCACGCCTTCTTCGCTTTCAGTGGCTCTGGCTGCGGAGTGAGTACGGCTTCATCATCGGTGACAACCCCCTGTGTCGCTGGAGCAAGCGGAACAGCAGGTGGAACTACGGCCTGAACCACAAAGATATTGAGATCACGATCCCGCTATCACAGCATATCTGCTTGCGGCTGCAACGTCGCCAGTCCCGGGCGAAGATCGCCCTTCACTGCAACCGGGAGCAAACGATCACTTACAACAGGCGGCAGAGGGTCTCCGCGGTTTATAACGTGTACGGCTGTCAGCGGCGGCTGAGGCCGATGGCTGCCAAGGTTGTGGCAAACCTTGTGGCGACCGGCAGGATGCCTGCTCCGCCCAGACATGCGCCGTGAGAGTGCCGCTGGTGCTGGAACCCTGCGACACGAAGTTCATTGTCATCGGCCCCCTGCCGTCCGTCGCGGCAACGCGCCGATGAACCGATCCCCTCGACCGCGACGCTGCCACACCCGGGAAAGTCGGAATCGCGAGTGCCGGGCTTCCCCTGATCAGGTTTCATGGTCATTTTTGACGGCTGCCGCAGGCGTGCTCACGGCTGGTTTGCGGTGATGCCATATCGTATCGGTGGAGCGCCGCGCTGGTGGGCGCCGATGTCGGGCGCACGGCCGGTGTAGCCGTCGCTGAAGTTGGGGATTGACTGTCCCGCGCCCGCCCCGGGGCTGTCCGGCGCCAGCTGAAAACGGCCGGTCTCGGTCGCCGGATCAAATCCAGCATTAGCAGCATAGGCCGGTTCACCACGGAGCCCGTGCGCTTGCGAACCTTGGGGGATTCGGCCGTTGTAGAGGTCGTAGTCGAAGTCGTTGTCGGCGTTTTGCTTGTTTTCGCTGGCGCTGTAGTTGTTGGGCGACCGCACGTGGAGGATATTGTTCCGCGACACGGTGTGCTTGACAATGCGATTGCCGCCGAGACCGCCCGTCGGGAGCCATTCGTCGGCCCGGAAGAGCGTGTTGTGGAAGATATACATGTGGCCGGTCATCCAGTCTTCGCTGGTGGCGAAGCCCATCTTGAGGAAGTTCCCGCCGCCGGCGCCGGGTTGGGACTGGCTGCGCGCGACGACGTTGCGCCAGATGTAAAGAGGCCCGATGGAGGCCGGGGCGTTGCCGATCATCATCATGCACTGCGTGATGTAGTTGTCCCACACCCGCACGTTGCGGCTGCCGCCTTCGACCTCCAGGCCGTCGTCCCAACAGTGGCTGATGAGGTTCCCGTAAATGTCCGAGTCGGGCCCGGGCGAGCCGCGGAAACTCCCGTTGCTGCCGCCGCCGATACCGTCGTTATACATGTGCTCCATGTCGGACCAGCACTCGTTGTATCGGATGACGTGGTTGCCGGCGGTGTTGACCAGCGTGATGCACTGCGGCCCGGCGGTGTGCGTGGGATACTTCGGTTCATACCACGTGCTGCCGTCCCATCGCGGATGGTGCAGCTTGCACCGCTGGATGACGAGACGTTTCAACGTCTGACTGCGCGAGTAAATGGCCGCGTCGTAGTCGTTTCCGAAACCGGTCTTGGGATTGAGCCGGCCCCAGTCGGAGATGTCGCAGCCCTCGATGATGACATCATGGCCGCCCTCGATTTGGATGGCGCCGATCGTCCTCTTGAGGGTGCTGGTGGCCGCGCCGGCTCCCTTGAGCGTAAAACCCCGAAGGATCACCCACGAGGCGTTGATCGTGATGCAATAGTCGTACTGGTGGCGCACGTCAATCGTCGTGCCCCGGCCATCATAGACCCGATAGGCCTTGGGGGTGCCGGACTCGGTGATCGTCAAGGGTGTGTCGCGGTCGCCCATCTGGACCGACTCGCCGACCGGGAAGTCCTCGCTCCAAGTCGTGGCGGTCAGGTTGGTGGTCGTGGACGTGCCGGTCAGAGTCAACTGGACTTCATAGGCGGTGGCCGGCGCGAGGTGGACAATGCTGCCGCGATAGTCGGCCAGGTCTTCGTCGGTCTTGGGAATGGGATTGTAGCGCATCGGCAGCGCCTCTTTCCATGCGGACGCGCCCTGCCGCCGATAGCGGACCTGGACCTCTCGATTCGCGGACCCGCCCGGAGGCGACCAATAAAGCCCCAGACAATGAAACGTGGGGATCGCAAACGGGGCGTCGCCGCGGCTTTGGGCATCCGCCCCCGCGACTTCCGTCACAGCGATCCGGCCGAGAACGATCAACAGAATCCCTGCGATCCACAATGGTCTTTTCATAAGGGTGAGCGTCACAATCTAGTGGCTGCGTTTGCGCTGTTCATCCTGACCCAACGTACAGCGTTGACTTGAACCGCCTCGCGCCTGATTGGTCAAGGCACAACTTCTTCCTATTTTCATTTCACCGTGGACGAGACCTTGCGTTACCTCATTGACCTGGGCCAGTGTACAACAGAGGGCGATCCGCCTTAAACAACCAGCGTAAGTGTCCAGCTACAGGGGAGTAGCTACCAGTGCCAGGAAGCAGACCAAGATGTGCGCCTGTGTCGAGAAAAGGCCGCTTGACTCGGCGCGACGGGTCATGGCAACCTGGACCAACCTTCGAGTTGGAGCATCCATTCCGCAGATAGGAAGGCCGCAGGACTTCGTGGAAACGGGAACGGCGCCGCCGCTGTGCTGACACGCGCTCGGTCAGGAGCCCGGCAGGTCACGGGGAGCGACGCCGTCCGGCTTTCGAAAGGGGGTCTGAAAATGATGGGAAAAACAAAGACCGGCGAAGGCGAAGCGGTTGTCGGCAGGGGAGCAAACCACTCAAGCCACATCTCGCGTCGAACCTTCGTAAAGAGTCTCGGGGGGATTGGCGCAGGCGCGATCTTCTTCTCGGCCGGCAGCACCCGGCAGGCCGCGGCCCAGTACGGTTCGAGCTATGTTGACGGGCTTTCGGCCGCGCAGCTGACGGCCATGTATGCCGACATGCTGAAGATCCGCCTGTGGGAATCGAAGGTGAAAGATCTGATACTCAAGGGAGGCTTTCGCGGCGTTGCGCATCTCTACGTCGGTGAGGAGGCAATCGCCGTGGGGGTGTGCAGCGCGCTGCGAAAGGACGACTACATCGCCAGCAATCACCGCGGCCATGGTCATCTGATTGCCAAGGGCGGCGACCTGGGCCGCATGCTCGCCGAGATCACCCACAAGGCCACGGGCTACTGCAAAGGCTACGGCGGTTCGCTGCACATCACGGACATCGGCCTCGGAATTCTGGGCATGAACGGGATCGTCGGGGCCTCCCATCTCTTTGCCGCCGGTGCCGCTTACGGCATCAAGGTCAAGGGAACAGACCAGGTGGCCGTGAGCTTTGGCGGCGACGGTTCGATCCAGGGGAACTTCTTTTCGAGCGCGGCAAACGCCGCCGCCGCGTGGAAACTGCCCTGGATCGGCGTGATCGAGAACAACGGTTTTCAAATCTGGGTTCGGGCCTCGGAGGTCTACGGCATCACCGACCTGGCCCAGCGCGCCGCCGGCTATGGCATCGAAGGGCGCGTCGTGGACGGCAACGACGTTCTTGCCGTTTTCAGCGCTGCCAAGCGTGCCGTCGAGAAGGCGCGCGCGGGAGGCGGGCCCACCATCATCGAGTGCAAGACCTACCGATGGTACGACCACTACGGAGCGGGTGGTGCGAAGGTCGGTCAAGACGGCGCTTTCGGTCTGGGCTATCGCTCCGACAGGGAGTTGAGAGACTGGATCGCCAAAGATCCCATCCCCCGGTTCAGAAGATTCCTGGTCAACGAAAAAGTCCTCACCGAAGAGCGGGCCGACGACATCGTGGCCGAAGTCCGGCGAGCGGTCGAGGACGCCGTCGAATTTGCCGAAGCTCAACCGGTGCCGAAACCCGAGGACGGCCTCTTGAACGTCTTTGCCCAGGGCGCCGTTCCTCTTCACGTCAGCTGAGAGAGAAAGGAGGCCGATGACCATGCCAAAGAACATGACCTACGCCATTCTGGAAGCGATCCAGGGGGAGATGCGGCAGCACAAACTGCTGACTCTCCTCTACGAATACCAAAAGCCGTCGGCCGGGTGGCAGGGGAAAACGATCAATCTGGAACAAGAGTTCGGTCGGCCGCGCGTGCAGTTCTGCGCCATTGATGAGCAGTGGATCGTGGGCGGCGTCATGGGCATGTCCATGATCGGAGTGCCGGCCATTGCTCACATTCCCAGCATGACCACCTTCATCCCTTATGAATTGATGTTCAACCATGCGGGCAAGCTGCGACACATGACCGGCGGGCAGGCCGCATTCCCCATGGTGCTGTGGGCCGATATGCTGGGAAGAGCGCCGTTCCAGGCCGGTCAACATGCGGACGCGGGACTCGAGTCTTCCTACGCGCGGCTGGCCGGGCTCAAGGTAGTGATTCCCTCCAACCCGTACGACGCCAAGGGTTTGATGATCTCGGCGATTCGCGACGTAGACCCGGTCGTGTTTTGCCACTATTCCATGCCATCGTCCGGGCCCGAGGTTCCCGACGAACCCTATACGGTGCCGATCGGCGAGCCGGTCGTTCGCACGGAAGGCAAAGATATCACGATCGTGGGCTATGCGCCGCAGACGACCGAGATCGCCAAGGCGGTCGAACAGCTGAAGAAAGACGGCATCGGCGCGGAGTTCATTGATCCCCGCACGCTGGCGCCCCTGGAAGGCGTGATGCCGACCATCATCCAGTCGGTGAAGAAGACGGGCAGGCTTCTCACGTCCGACGACGGCTCCTACAGCTTCTGCAATTGCGCGGAGATCGTCGCACGAGTGGCCGAAGCGGTGCCGGGCACCAAATTCAAGCGCCTGGCCTTCCCCGACGCCCCTCCGCCCGGCGCACCCGAGATGATCAGCTACATGCGCGTGGACGCCGGCAAGATTGTTGCTGCGGCAAAGAATCTGGTGGGAAGATGAAAGGAATCTCCCCGACGCATTTCTGCGATTTACGCCCGAACCCGTTGGTGCGACGCGTATTCTTTTCGACCGACCTTGACAAGCTGTGAGGGCTGGGAGAAGGATGATTCATAAGGCGGACTGGCGTTGAACCGCGTGGGGAGGCAATGCTTGTTGCGTCAATAGAAAAAGCTACCGAAGATCAAGCCGCAATTCGGGTTTGGGTAGCTGTTTTCTGACGCCTTTTGGTAGCTGTGACTCTACGAGAGATTACAGACTCTGGCTGAGGCCGCCACACCACGTGTCCTTGACACCGTGCCAAAAGAAGCTGTAGATTAGTATGGGTGAAAGAGAAGCAGGCTCTGGTACGGATCAACCCGCCAAAAACGACACAAGGAGACGATGAAATGTTAAGTAGCTATACTGCCAAGTACACACGGTTGCGCTCTGGCTACATGGGACAGTTGGTCGAGTGGCCAGAGGTGATCACGGAAGGACGAACCCTGGAAGAATGCAGGGAAATGCTTCAGGATGCTCTGCGAGAGATGATACTAGCTTATCGCCGGCAGAAAAAAGAGATTCCTCCTGGGAGAGCTCTGCTGGAACAAATCCCGGTCGAGGTATAGGATGTCCGTCAAGCGCCGCGATCTGGTCAAGTACTTCGAAGACAACGGCTTTTATCTATTGCGTGAAGGCAAGAAGCACTCGATCTATTCGAACAACGAATAGACCCTGCCCATCAAAAGGCATCGGATGCTTGATCGAATAACGGCCAACGAATTGTGCAAGCAGGCCGGATTGAAACTGAAATTCTGATATGCCGGCGAAATCCTGTTCTTCAGTTTGCCGAGAACCAGAACACTAGAAGCGACGGATCGCCATGCTCGAACAAGTTGACCTGGATCTGTCTCTGTCCAAAACGGAATACCAGCGCCGCCTGCCCGCGCTGCAGCAACGCCTGTACGATCTGGAACACGCCATGTTCCAGGCCGGCGTGCCCGTGGCGGTCGTGTTCGAAGGTTGGGCCGCGGCAGGCAAGGGCGGCGCCATCAACGTGCTCACCGAGCGGCTCGATGCGCGCGGCTTCCGGGTGGTGAGCATCACTCCGCCGCGCACCCTGGAAACGCACTACCCGTGGCTCTGGCGGTTCTGGCTCAAGATACCGGCCTACGGACAAATGGTCATCTACGATACCTCGTGGTATCGCCGCGTGCTGATTGACCGCATCAACAAGACGATCGGCAAAAGCGAGAGGGAGCGCGCCTATCAGGACATTGCGGAATTCGAGGAGCAACTGGCCAATGATGGGACCGTGATCGTCAAGTTCTGGCTGCACATCGGCAAGAAGGAACAAGCCCGCCGGTTCAAGAATCTCCTCAAAAAGAAACTCACCGCGTGGCAGGTGAGCGAAGAAGATGCCGCCCAGCATAAGGCGTATAACAAGTACCTGAAAGCGGTGGAAGAGATGCTGGCTCGTACCGATTCGCCGTACGCACCCTGGACGATTGTGGAGGCCACGGACCGTTACCACACGCGGGTCAAGGTGTTCCAGACGCTCATTCGTGCGCTCGAGGCGCGCTTGGGAGTCCCGCCCCTGCCCGAACCGACGAAGCGAGCGCGCCGAAAAAAGGAAGCCGCCCATGCTTGAGAAGGTCAATCTGAACCTGCGGCTGACACGGCAGGAGTATGGCCGGCAACTGCAACGACTGCAGAACGAACTGCACTTGTTGGGTTTCCAGGTGTACCAGCAAAAGCGGCCCGTGGTCATCGTGCTCGAAGGCTGGGACGCGGCCGGCAAGGGTGGGGCGATCAAGCGTTTGACGGCACGGCTCGACCCGCGCGGTTACGTGGTGTGGCCGATCGCGACCCCCTCGGGCGATGACAAGGTGCGGCATTATCTCTATCGTTTCTGGCGGCGACTCCCCGAACAAGGACAGATCGCCATCTTTGACCGTTCGTGGTATGGGCGAGTATTGGTCGAGCGCGTGGAAGGGTATTGCACCGAACCGCAATGGAGACGGGCTTATAGCGAGATCAACCAGTTCGAGCGCCAGTTGGTGGACTTTGGCACGATTCTCTTCAAGTTCTGGATGCACCTGAGCCGACGCGAGCAATTGCGGCGGTTCAAAAAGCGCGAGCATTCTCAGTACAAATCGTGGAAGCTGACCGACGAGGACTGGCGCAACCGGGGCAAGTGGGAGGACTATGAACGCGCCGTCGAGGATATGTTGCTCAAGACCAGCACGCACGGCGCGCCGTGGACCATCGTGGAGGCCAACGACAAGTGGTACGCGCGGATCAAAGTGCTGACGACCGTGGTGAACAAGCTTAAACAAGAACTGAAATAACGGGACGCAAAGTCATGGACGCAGAAGATCAGGGGAAGAGAGAAGCTGGGCAGGACGATTGGGACGACCAATCCGATACCTCTTGCGAGTATTGTGGCGCCGGCACCCATAAGGATGTTGTGAAAGCGGCTTTTTGGGGAGAGAGGGGTCTGGTGGCCATCGAGGATATCCCTGCTCGGGTGTGCGAGCAGTGCGGCGAACAATTCTACGACGAAGAGACCTTCCGAAAAATCGAGCGGCTGATCGCCGATCCCAACGCGAAGGCCAAGCGCGAGCTCGTGGTGCCCTTATTCTCACTACGCGAAGTCAATCTCGCTGAATGAAGGATCGCTCTGCCCACGAAGTCGCAGGTTTCCACGGATCCGTACTGCTATTCGCGGGTTGGTGAGATTTCGGAAAGATCCTCGTCGCCTGGTTAAGTGAGCCGTTTTGTATTCCGGATCGTATGCCGCGTGTCCTCTTACATGTTTCCGCGTTCTTTGCGGTCGTGAGCTGCTCGCTCTTTCCTTTTAATCTGCGGAATTTGCGAAATCTGTGGTTCCACGTTTTTTATTCTGGTTGCGGCCACTGATCGCACCATGAGATCTGCGCTATCTGAGGTTTCGTTTCCTTTCAACGGCTCTCATTTCACAAGTTGCGGCGCCTCGAAGTCTCTTGTCATCGTGGTGGGTAAGCGATAGACGTTCCCCGCTTTGTCGGCAAAATAAAGGCGCCACTCGGAAGGGCGGCGCGCGTGGCCGTCGGCCCAGTAAGCATAGAAATCAGGATGAGCGTTGAGCGGGCGGCGCACGTAGGTGTGATTGAACTCGCTGTCGTGCGTCAGCTGTTTCTCCTTTGTCCACGACTTGCCCTGGTCGCGGCTGATCCACATCGCCACCTCGCCGCCGGGATTGTAAGGCTGCGGCCCCGTCTCGGTCGGCCCGATGATTCGCCACAGGTCGTCCGATTCCACGTAGAGACTCCCCATGTCATGGTTGCTGCCCGACTCGATCGAGCCCGCGATCTCCCACTTCGCGATTCATAGTTCGTCACTCGAAAGCAATTCGCCGCCTTCGCTGATGTGACACAGTGAAGCATAAAAGCCGCCGCGCGCGAGCAATTCATCATGGCTGCCGCGTTCGATCAGGCGGCCTTTGTGGAGAACGAGAATCTCGTCGGCGCGCCGAACGGTCGAAAGACGATGCGCGATGATAAAGACCGTTCGGCCGCGAAAGAGATTCTGAATAGCGGCCTGAACATGCGCCTGCGATTCCTCGTCCAGCGAAGACGTTGCTTCATCGAACACCAGGATCTGCGGATTGCGATAGAGCGCGCGGGCGATGGCGAGGCGTTGGCGTTGACCGCCGGAGAGGCGTTGCCCGCCCTGGCCGATTACGGTTTCGTAAGCGGCGCCGCCGTCGAGCACAGCGATGAATTCGCCGGCGTGAGCGGCGCGGGCGGCTTCGATGACGCGCGTCATGTCGGGCTGAGCGTCGGGATACGCGATGTTTCGCGCCACCGTGTCGTTGAAGAGAATCGTGTCCTGCGTCACGGTCGCGATGGCCCGCCGCAGGTCGGCGAGCCGATAGCGGCGAAGGTCGCTGCCGTCAATCTCGATCGAGCCGCTCGTCGGGTCGAACAGTCGCGCGAGCAGACAGGCCAGCGTTGTCTTGCCCGCGCCGCTGGGCCCGACCAGCGCCACAACGCGCCCAACCGGCACGCGGAAACGGATGTCGCAAAGGGCTTCCGCACCGTCGCGCAGGCTGGCAGAGTAGTGTAGGCTGTTAGAGTGGCGTAGGCTGTCAGCCTGCGAGCTGGACAGGTTGCCAACCTGTCCCACACTGGAATACGAGAACGAAACACTGCGGAACTCAATTGCCTCGTGGACTTTTTCCAACGGCGTCGCATCCACCATTTCGCTCACAGCCGGCTGCATCCGGAGAATCTCAGTCATCCGTTCGGCGGAAACAATCAGCGAGGGCCAGGTCGTTCCCGCGCGCGAAAGCGACCGCCCCGGTCCGTAGAAACGCGTCAGCGCCACGAGATAGACCACCAGCGTCGAGAAGTCCATCTGGCCCGCAAACACGAAATATCCGCCCACCAGGATCACCGCCGAACGCCCGGCCGCCGATGCCAGTTGGGTCAGCGGCGCGGAACCGAATTGTGCCAGCCGGTTTTTCAGATAGCAGGCCAGCAGACGGCGATTGCGGTGCGCGAACTTTTCGATCTCGAACGGCTCGCTTTGAAAGAACTTCACGACCGGGTAGTTGCGCAGCGATTCCTCGAGCCCGGCCGACTGGCGATCCGCCTCGCGCTTGGTTTCGCGCACCACGCGCCTGACCACCCGCGACAGATAGAACAGCGGCCACGCCGCAACCAATCCCACGGTCAGTGCGATGAGCGTCAGCTGGAAGTTGAGCGCCAGGAGCAGAACGCCGAGAAACAGCAGCTGGAACGGCGCTTGAAACCCGTTTCGCAAAAGAGTCTCGACTGTTCGCCGAAGCGCCGCCACGTCGCTCTGGATGCGGGATTCGAGATAGCCCGTGGATTGCCGCACGAAGAAGAGATAGTCTTGCGCGATGATCTTCCGAAACAGGTCCTCGTGCAGATCGCTCACCACGCCGTAGCACGTGCGGGCGAGCAGATACTGGCACGAACACTCGACCAGGCTCTTGAGCGCCGCCAGGACGAGCATCGCCAGCGCGACCATCCAGAGCGCGCCCCAGCGATTGGACTCCGTGTATTGCGCGAACCAGGCGTTGACCGCGGCGAAACGCGAGCGGGCCGGCGCGATCAGTTTTTCCCACGCGCGCTCGAGCGGCTGAAGCGCGCCGATTCTGCGCAATGCCCCTCCGCCCGGTCGCTTGCCGTCGGTGATGTTCTTTCCGCGCCCCGCCTCAACCGTCACAACGCCGCTTCGCCCCAACTCGGGCGGCAACGTCGCTGAGTAAATGCCATCGCCAGCCGTCTGGTCGGGAGGCTGGCCGTCGTCGTGAAGTGTCACGCTTGTGTGTGAGCCGTCGGGCGCGACGAAGTCTTCGCGGAGAACGTGTTGCGGTTTCGTCTGGCTGCCCAACACCTCAACCGCCGGTTTGAGCAGCAGCAGGTTGAGAAAGCCGAAGAGGCTTCCGACGATGAGGCCGATCGCAGCCGCCAGAAGTCCCCAGCGGTAGGGCCGCATATAGCTTAGCAGAGGAACGACTGCCCGCCATCCCGCGCGCCCCGCCGCACGACCGCGTTTTTGTTTTGTTTCGTTCCGTGCCATCGTTCTGCAATCGTCGAACACGTGCCCGGCTCCCAAAAACTAAGTTTATCGCTCAGCCATCTCAATCCGCAATCCGCAATCTAGTCGTCCACCGGCCCTCGCACCTCGATTTCCCACAGCGCCACGCGATTGATCGCCAGCCCGAGCGGTGCAGGACGAGTATAGACGATTCGCACCCAGCGCGCCGGGCGACAGGCGAATGTGTGGCGGCTGATCGCTGTGCGGTTCTCGGTTTCTTCAGCGAGCAGATCATTCCACCGGTCGCTCGAAGGATCGCCCAACGAAGCCGACCAAGGCTCGTCACCCGGACCGGCTTCGATTCGACAGCCCGCCGAAGTCCAGCCCGGGTCATGCGCGATCACAACTTCGTCCACAGGTCGCGGCTGTCCCAGATCAATCGCGATCCAGTGGACATAGGAAGGATCGCCCTCGGCATGGCGAATCCACGGCTCAACTCCGGGCCGCAGCCCTTGGCCGTCGGTCAACTCGTGCGGCGGCTTGAGGACGTTCCACGGCTTTCCCTCGCTGCGATAGTGTTGGAGCCATGCCTCGCGATCCGGCGCATACTTGAATTCCTTGAACGGGAAGCGCTTGGACACATAGGCCGTGCAACCCAACGCCCAGTTGGTCCGGCGGGTGGGAAGACGCGTGACTCGCGAGCGATAGAGTCGGCCGGACTTGTCGAACGAGAGGACACGGAAAAGGAAGATTTCCGATTTCCGATTTTGGATTTTGGATTTTGGATTGCAGAAATCCGATAGGGAGATGATCAACTTATGGTCACAACTGAAATCCGCCTCCTTGACGGTTTCGATGGGCGGCCGCGATTCAACAAGGTCGTGTTGCCAGTATTGCACGAGGGAGTCTGCGGGGACGGGCGTTGACCAGGAGATGAGAAATGCGTCATCGCTGCGCCGCTGAACGTCAATCGCTTCCACCACTTCCTCGTGACAAGTGAACAACGTTAAACACCAGTTGGGATGATGGATCTCGTGAGCTGATCCCTCAAAGTGGCGCAGGCTGTCAGCCCGCGATTGCCCTAAAACAGTCTCTTGTGAACGGTCGCTTTTCTCGCCCTGCGCTTGTTCATCGAGTGTCGGGGATTCGCGTGTTTTGCGGGCTGACAGCCCAGGCCACTGAATACCGCCAAACGGCAGCACGTCGAGCCGTTCGTCGAGCACCGCAAACGGCTTTTGCGGCGTCTTTACGCCGGGCCAGAACAAAAGTGGATACGCGCTGTTCTCGCCGCTCCATTCAATACGAGCCGGCATGGCGGCCTGTTCCATGCGGCCGGCGGTTCGACCGGCTCCTTCCTGAGCTTGCGGCATGGGCGGAACGCCGGGCACCACTCTCACGCTTGACGGCTCCGCTCCCGCCTCGATTATCGCGAGCTCTTTGAGGACCGGTGTGGATTGGAAGAGGTGCCAGGTGCGGAGCCGCAACGGATCACGGCCGGCTGTTTCTTCGGCGGCTTCATCGGCGGTGCGATCTTGTTCGAGCTGTTCGGGACTCTCGCCGAGAACGTAGGAACGCGTCACCGCCGGCGCCCCCGCTTTGGCCCAGTCGGGACGACAACGCGGCAGAATCTGATGGAGAAGCTCATCGGCGTGGCCGCGCAAAAAGTCGCGCCAGAACCGCGCGTTCGTCGGCGTCATGCGGCCATACGCGCTCGCCCAGCCGCGGCCGTCCACCTCCCCTTGTTCGTTCGGCAGCAGATGATCGTTGGCGATCAGGACATAGCCGTTGAGTCCGCAAGGGTGCCAGATGAGAAAGTCGGCGTCGGTGTTGAAAAGCCACGGCTGATGAGCGCGCATGTACCGCCTCATCTGTTCCATCGCGAACCAGCCGGCGCAGACTTTGGCAAACAGGTAGCAGGCCAGGCGATAATCCTCACTAGCGCCCACGCGCGCCGCCAACCGCGCGTAACCAATCGTTCCGTCAAACAGTGCCCGCGCAATGTCCAGCCCCTCCCACCGCGCCGGCAGCGGCGAAAGCCATTGTGTCTGGTAGGGGAGATGGAACCAGCGGCGGATCAGCGGCCACGCCTCTCGCGCTTGTTCCCATTCGCCCGTCGTTTCGAACGTCGCCCAGAGGCCGAAGAGATTTGCCTGCACGACTTTGTAGGCGTCGCGCACCCGCTGGCAGATTGCTTCGCCGACCGGCTCAGTAGGACAGGTTGTCAAGCTGTCCCCGTAAGCTTTCCGCGCCGACGCTGAAGTAGGACAGGTTGTCAACCTGCCTTCTTTCCCGCCCCCTTCATACCGAATCAGCGGCATGTAGTTCGACGGATCGAGAACCCGTTCGGCGAGTTCGGACATGATGTCGCGAATAGCGGATTTCTGCTCATCGTTGAGATATCTGAGCGCGTGCGCATAGCTCGCCAGCGCCAGCGCCAGTCCGCGCGTATAGCCGCCCGAAGTCTTCGCGGCCAAACGGGGATCGCTGGCGAGCATGAGCCGCAAACGTTCGAGGGCGCGTTCGGCGGCAGGAGTGCACGGAGCCTCGGGGTAGGTTTCGTCGGTCAGGACATACTTCAGAAGTCCGCGCAGTTGGTAGCGGGATGACTGCGCCCCGCGCCGAAAACCATAAGGCCCATAAAGCGTTGCGAGCTCGTCGTCCTCGGGCATCTCTTCGAACACGATGGGGAAACCGGAGGATTGAGCGGCCAGCAATGCAAAGGGCGGATAAGGCGCGATGTATTCGCCGGGCGTCTGCCAGTCGTCCTCGATTGCCAGATAATCGAACGTTTGATTGATGGCGACGACGTCGTTCTTCTCGTCAATCGTGAACGTCTCGTGGCAAGCGACGGGAACGTGCCGCAGAAACCGACTCCAGCGCCGGCAGCGCTCCCGGATCCGGTCCGGCAAGCCTTCGCGCCACGTCTGCGTCTGTTCCACGTCCGGAAAGTCGGTTCCAAAAAGCGGCATGACAACGATGTTCCCCGGATCCGTGTTAAAAGCGAACGTCAAACCATCCTTGCCGAGCTCAATTCGTTCCGCCCGCCGCTGAAGCACGATCAGCCACGGAACATCCACATGCGGGAACGGTTTCTCCGGATGGTGGCCGCGCCAATGGCAGGGTTGCCCGTACCGAAGTTGATCCCACCCTTGCGCACCTTCGAACCAGCAGAGAATCCAGGGCTCGGCATGGCGCGCGCTCTCGATGGCACACTCGCCCGATTCCGTCGGCAGGATTTCGATGCCGCTCTGGATCGGCACCGCGGCATGCGTTGGTCCCCCCAATCCCCACGTTTCCAGACCGGCGAAGAGACGCAGGTCCTTCGACCGCGCGCGGATCACCATTGCGGGGCAAAGGTCGGTCTGTGCGATGAGCAGCTCGGCCCCACGGTTCTCGAGCGGCAGCAGGAAATCGAGGTCGCCGAGCGACTTCGACGCTCGGGAGCGATGGGATGATTCGCGAGGGTCTTGGGAGACCATGTTGCCGTCCAGCGTTCGACGCGTTCGACTACTCGTGGTTAGAATGGTCGCGCCTGGCCGTGAGGCACAAGAAAAAAGGCGACCGGCAACGCGGAGTATTGATCGCGCCACTGAGTATGCCACGCCCCGCACTTATGGCCAATGAACCCCGGTACAACCATGCTCCAAGGCAGCGGCGAGCCGCCGGCGTTCCTTTTACTCAGGAAATGCTTGCCCGGGCCTTGCCTCGATAGTAAGACCCCTTTCGGTGACGCTGGTCGTGTAAAGTTGATCCATGCTACGGAGCAGAGTCATGAGATTCGCATGTGTGATTTTGAGTTGTCTTATCGGTGTATTCACGTCTGCGTTTGCGAACGCGTCGAATGCGGCGGAGGCACGCAACGGCGGACAGGTTGCCAACCTGTCCCACATCGTCTGGCTCGAAGCCGAGCAGTTCGCCGATTGCGGCGGGTGGTCGAACGATCCGCAGTTTGTGGCGTTGATGGGTTCGCCCTATTTGCTGGCGACCGGAGTGGGCAAGCCGGTTGCCGACGCGGTGACCCAGGCACGCATCCCCCAGCCCGGAGTATATCGTCTTTGGGTGCGGTGCAAAGACTGGTATCCTCCAAACAGTCCGGGCCGCGTAGGACAGGTTGGCAACCTGTCTCACCCGACCATAGATTCTCCGTACAGCCCCGGTCGCTTCCAAGTTCTCGTAGCGGGGCAAGCATCCAGAACGACGTTTGGCCAAGCCAAAGAGGACAAGTGGCACTGGATTGACGGCGGAACGTTTGACCTCCAAAGCGCGGCGGTCGAGGTCCGCCTCCACGACCGGACCGGCTGGTGGGGACGTTGCGATGCGATTGTCTTGTCCGGCGACAAACAGTTCCGTCCGGCCGACGAGTTGAGCGAGCTGGCCAAACAGCGCGAAACCTACGGAGGCGTTTCGCGCGAGATTCAGCAACCCGGTCCCTACGACGTCGTGGCGGTGGGGGGCGGTTTGGCCGGGTCAGCGGCGGCTGTGGCGGCGGCGCGGCTGGGCTGCCGGGTGGCGCTGGTTCAAGATCGGCCCGTTCTCGGCGGCAATGCTTCCGTCGAGATCGGTGTGCCGCCGCAAGGCGATACCACCCGCGAGCCGCTTGATCCCGGCGAAACGGGCATCATCGAGGAGTTCGACCCCAGGGTACCGCGGCACACGGATTGGTCAACGCCCGTTGAGAAAGTTGTTCGCGCGCAAAAGAATCTCGATCTCTTCCTGAACACACGCGCCACGGGCGTCGCCATGAAGGACAAGAAAACGATTGACGCGGTCGAGGCCGTGGACGTGCGCAAAGGGACGCGCTATCGTTTCGCCGGCCGCCTTTTTCTGGATTGCACGGGCGACGCGTGGATCGGCTACTGGGCCGGCGCGGAGTATCGTCACGGCAGCGAGGGGCGCGACGAGTACGGTGAAACCATCGCCGCCGCTCCCAGCGGCCAGACCATGGGCAACACGATCTATGCGATGGGGTTCAAGACCCACGACAACCCCATTGCCTTCGAGGCGCCCGCCTGGGCCTACAAGTGGCGCTCGTTCGACGATTTCGACAAGGATCCCATCAATGCCTATCAGACGAAGGGCGAACGCCCGCCCAACTTCGATGATCTGACCAAGGGACGCGGCCGCGAACCGAAAACGGCCGATGCCGGCTTGCACGAATGGTGGATCGAGCTCGGCGGCATGCAGGACACGATCAAGGACTCCGAATGGATCCGCGATGAACTGCTGCGGATCAACATCGGCCTTTGGGACTATGCCAAGAACTACAATCCCAAGTTCAAGGACGCCAACCGCAACAAGGAACTCGTGTGGATGAACTATGTTCCCGGCACGCGAGAGTCGCGCCGCCTCATCGGCGATTATGTCATGACACAAAAAGACTATGCCGACAAAATCGTCCACCCCGACACGGTTGCCTATGCGGGATGGGGAACGGACATTCATCATCCGTGGGGTTTCTTCGCCAAAGGCAATGCGTACTACTCGGGCTTTCACTGGAAGACCAGCATCCCCTATCGCTCCCTTTATTCGAAGAACATCGCCAACCTGCTGATGGCCGGACGCGACATCTCCGTCAGCCACATCGCGTTGGGCAGCACGCGCGTCATGCGCACCTGCTGCATCATCGGCCAGGCGGCGGGAACGGCCGCGGCGATCGCCGTTCAGCGCTACACCACGCCGCGGGGCGTCTATGAGAAGTATCTCGACGAGTTGCAGGACCAGCTCTTGAAAGACGGCGCTTATCTGATGGGCCGGCCCAATCGCGACCCGCGCGATCTGGCGCGCACGGCGACTGTCACGGCTTCCAGCGTCGCCACTATCCCCAATCCGCTGCTTGGTTCAACAGGCGCGGCGAGCAGCAATCTGATTCACGATCTCACCACGCCACGCGCCGTCATGTTCACTGCTTCATCCAACCGCCTCAATTCGGTGTCGCTCTTCTTGCGCTCCACGCTCGACAAGCCGACGAAGCTCAAAGCCGTCCTGCGCCCCGCCAAAGAACTCGGCGATTTCTCGGCCACCGACAACCTCGCCGAAGCCACCGGCGCCGTTCCGTCTCGCAGTGCGGGTTGGGTCGAATTCAAACTCGCCGCCGAACTCGAATCCGGCAAGCCCTACTACATTGCTCTGCCGCGCAGCGACGGCCTCAGATGGGACCTCTATCCCACCGAACCCAAAGGCACCACGCGCGCATACGGTGGGCCGAACTGGAACCGCATGACGGGCACCTACAAGTTCAAACTCGATCCCGGCGGCGAGCCGATGACCTCCACGCTGCCCGAATCGTCTGAAGCCCCCGCGTCCGTCGCGCCCAAGCTCGTGCGCCTCGATCCCGAAAACGTCATCAACGGCTGGAACCGCGCGGTGGGTGGTGCGCCGAACTCCTGGGCGCCCGATCCAAAGCAGCCGCTGCCGCAGTGGATCGAACTCAAATTCAAGAAGCCTGTCCAGTTCAACACGGCCCGCGTGACGTTTCAGTTGGCCAACCTGGCCGCCGCGGCCTACAAACTCGACGCCTCGACAGACGGCAAAGACTGGCGGACCGTCGCTCGCGTGGCGGGCAACAAGCAGCGCCGCCGCGTGCATACCTTTGCGCCCGTCACGGCCGACCGCCTGCGCCTCGTCATCGAAGAACACAGCACCAGCGGCACGCTGCCCCGAGTCTGCGAGATTCGCGTTTACGACGAAGCGGCAAGATAATGGAACGCCGGCGGCCTCGCCGGTGCTCTGGAACGCCGTCATACAGTCTGACGGTGATGAGGTAAGGGGGTGGGCAAGTTGAGAAGAACACTTGGACTGCCCTTGTGCTTGGCACTCATCCTCGGAATTCATTCGATCGGCTCCGCGCAGACGAGCACCTTCGAAGACCTCGGCGTGCCGGTGCGCAAGGCCGGCTTGCGGGCCGCGATTGTGGGTCCCGATGCCAGGGGCGAAAACCGGCTCCTTTATTTCAGCTTCAACCAGGCCGGCGCGCCGCTCTTCCTTTTTTGTGTTGATCCCGACACCCACCAGACCAAACAGTACGTCGCGCCCCAGGGGCCGGGCGCGTGGGGGTTGATCGCAGGCCCCGACCACAAGATTTATCTCGGCACTTGGGACGGCGCGCTGATCCTGCGATTCGATCCCGCGCGCTCCGACCGCGGCATCGAAGTCGTCGGCCGGCCCGCGCCCAGCGAAAGCTATATCTGGAACTACGCGGTCGGACGCGACGGCAAGCTCTACGGCTGCACCTATCCCGGCGCGAAACTCGTCTCCTATGATCCCGGCTCGGGCAAAATGGAAGATCTCGGCCGCATGGACCCCACGGAGATGTATGCGCGCTCGGTCGCGGCGGCCGGCGACGGCAAAATCTACGTCGGGATCGGCTATGCCCGCGCCAATGTGGTCGCATATGACCCCGCGACCCGCAGCCACAAAGCGATTCTGCCTGAGCAATATCGAAAGACGGGAGCGGCTGAGGTTTTCGCGGCTGCCAATGGGAAAGTCTATGCTCGCGTGGGCAATCAACTCTTCCGCTGCGAGAACGAGCAGGCGGTTCTCGCGGGGCCGGGCGAAAATCCGGCTCATGTTCCACAAACGCTCGCGGACGGCTGGATTCTCTCACGCGCCGACGACAGCCGCTACACGCTGAGCGATCCCAAAACCGGCAAGGAACGCGGCTACGAGTTCACCTACGAAGGCGCCGGCTCAGAGGTCTTTGTTGTCGGCGCCGGACCCGACGGCCGCAGCTATGGCTCCAGCATCCTTCCGCTGGAACTCTTCGTTTACGATCCCGCGACGGGAAAGAGCGAAGACCTTGGTAACCCCACGCCCGTGACCGGCGAGATCTACTCGATGGTCGCGCTGGGCGACAATCTCTACGTCTGCGCCTATCCGGGTTCGTGGCTTTCTGTTTACGATCCCCGCAAGCCGTTCAAATATGGAACCGCGCGCGACTCCAATCCGCGCGGGATCGGACATGTCGGCGACGGCCACCTGCGCCCCCGCGCCATGATCGTGGGACCGGGCAAGCGCCTTTATATCGGCAGTCTGCCGCCCTACGGTGAACTGGGCGGCGCTCTGGGCATCTACGACGCCGCGTCCGACAAATTCGTCGAGAACTATCGCAACATCATTCCCAAACAGAGTGTGGTTTCGTTGGCTTGGGAGCAGCGCTCGGGCCTGGTCTTTGGCGGCTCGAGCATCGCCGGCGGAGGCGGGAGCACGCCGACCGAAAAAGAGGCGCACTTCTTCGCGTTCGACCCGGTCGCCAGGAAGAAAACCCTCGACATTGTTCCCGTCGCCGGCGACACCGTGATCGTGGCGATGGCGGCCGCCGAAGGCAAAGTCTTCGCCGTCTCGCGCCCGTCCAACGCTCTGTTTGTCTACGATCCCACGTCGCACGAGATCGTCCACCGCGAGAAAATCCCGTTTGGCGCTCAACTGGAGATTTCCCTCGCTTGCTTCCGTGGCAAGCTTTACGGATTGGCCGGTCGCGCGGTCTATTGTCTCGACCCGAAGACATACGCGGTCCAGAAGGTGGCCGCCTACGACAGTCGTGTCTCGTGTGGATTTGCCGTGAACGACACCGGCATCTATTTCGGCTCGGGCACGCACCTGATCCGCTATCGGTGGTAGCGCCCCGAATATGTGGACCGTGGGCAGCTTGCTGCCGCTGTATGAGAGCCTTTCGTCTGGAAATCTAGCCATTTTGCGAGGATCTTCTCCCGTGGACGAAGTGGACGACATGGACGGGATGGACTTTTTCCGGTGCATGAGTGGATGTCCCCGATTCTCCCCCTCTTTGGTTGCGGCCAGAGGCCGCCTTAGAGCGCTCTTCCACCAACAGCCACAGTCTCTATTCTTGCCGCACGGTATTTGTCCACCACACTGCCCGGTTGACAGTCCCGTCAAGCGGCGAAAGCCTTTCCGCGTTCAGGTGACTCGTTGAAAGTCCCAAGGATAACGAAACGCGGAGAGAAGACGCTGGCCTCCAAACGTTGCACCGTCTTGACGGATCAGGCGGACCGGAAAAGAGCCTACCTTCGCCGCGCGCTCCTGGCCTGGTTCCGCCACAATGCGCGCGATCTGCCTTGGCGCCGCACGCACGACCCCTATCTCATCTGGCTCGCCGAGATCATTTTGCAGCAGACCCGCATGGAGACAGGTTTGCGCTACTATGAGCGGCTCTCGAAGGCTTTTCCAACGGTCCGCGATTTGGCTGCCGCCGATGAGGACCGCCTGCTCAAGCTCTGGGAAGGACTCGGCTACTACACCCGCGCCCGCAATCTGCGCCGCGCAGCGAAGATTATCGTCACGGAATTCGGCGCCCGGTTTCCAACGACCGAGAGCCAATGGGAGCAGCTTCCCGGCGTCGGGCGCTACACGGCCGGCGCCGTCGCGAGCATCGTCTTTGGCGAACGCGTCCCGATTCTCGACGGGAATGCGCAACGGCTTCTGGCGCGGATTTTCAACGTTACGAAATGCATGGATGAACCTGAGACAAAGAGGCTGCTGTGGGCGGTGGCCGAAGAGCTCGTTCCCTCGCGGTCACCCGGTCAGTTCAACCAGGCCTTGATGGAATTGGGCTCGCTCATCTGTACACCGCGGAGCCCGCGCTGCGACGTCTGTCCTGTCCGCGAGAAATGCGAGGCCCGCGCTCTCGGCCGACAGTCCAAGCTTCCGGTGCGTCGCCCAAAGAAGCGGTCGCCCCACTACGACATCGTTGCCGCGGCCATTCGCAAGAACGGGCGTTACCTTTTGGGGAAGCGCCCGGCCGGGGGCATGCTCGGCGGGCTGTGGGAGTTTCCCGGCGGCAAGGTCAAGCGGGGCGAGACGCGCGAACAGGCCCTCGTCCGCGAGATCGAAGAAGAATTAGGAATCGGGATCGTCGTTGGCCGCCACGTCATCTCGGTCCATCACGCCTACTCGCACTTTGCGATCACGCTCCACTTGTATCTCTGCAGACACGTGAGCGGCCGTCCAAAGGCGCATGATCACAGCGAGCTCAAATGGATCGTCCCCAGGGAATTCCGCCAATACGCTTTCCCCGCCGCCGATCTCAAGTTTCTCCACCTGTTGCGATAGCCGTTTTGGGAATTGGCGCGGATTTCACGGCCCGAGTTTTCCGCTCTTGCGCGCATAGGCGAACAGGTCGCCGGCTTCGAGGATCGGCAGGATGTCGCCCAGCGGCTTGAGCGCAAACGTCGTGCTGGAACCGACGACGCGCAGCGTGTTGCTCCCCACGTCAAGCTCGACCTCATCGTCGGTGGCGACACGGCGCGAAAGATCATGGTCCGACTCGCAGGGGATGAGGTAGCCGCCGTTTACGGCGTTGCGAAAGAAAATCCGCGCATAGGAAACCGCGACCACGGCCTCGACGCCGGCTTCGGCCATCGCCAGCGGCGCATGTTCGCGCGACGAGCCACAGCCAAAGTTCTTGCCGGCGACCACCACGCGATAGGGCGAGCGGTCGGCGCCCTCGGGAACAAACCGCACATGGCCGCGCGGCAGTCCCGATTGCTCCTCAGGCACGCCGCTCATGGCGAATTTGCCAAACAGCCGGCGCTCGGACTCAACCGACGGATCGTAGACCAGCTTGTCGGCGGGAATAATCTGGTCGGTGTCCACGTTGTCGCCCAGAACGAACGCGCGTCCCCGGATCAGTCGTTTCATCGTAGGCCTCCTTTCCATCGTTCAACGTTTCCCGGCAGCCGCCCGGCGTGCCCGCATGGCCTCGATGGCCAGGCGCGCCTGATAGCCCGTGGGCGATCCGCCCGCCTCCGCGATGCTTTTTTGGTAGCACTTCAACGCGTCGCTGGTCTCGCCCAGAGTCTCAACCAGCTGACCGGTGCGCAGCCACAAGTCCGCAGGCATCGGGTCGCGCACCTGCCGCACGGACTCCGGCAGGGACGCGGCCCAGGGGCTTCCTTCGCCGCTCTGGTGGTAGCGCTGAATGAGCAGGCAGGCTTGGGTCTGGCTCAACGCGCGCCGCCAGCCCTTCACGTCAATGAAGATCTGCGCCGCCACATTGCGCGGGAGCGGATCAATCGGATTTCGCTCGATCCATTTCTGGCAGAGTGTGAGGATTTCGGCGTGTTGGCCCGCGCGACGGAGCTCGTCAGTCAGTTCCACGAAGACCGATGCATCAAAGGGCTCCACTTCCAGCTGGCGCCGGCACAGTTCAATGATTTGCTGACGGTTGCGCGCCGCCCGTGCCTCGGCGAGCAGATCGTCAAATACTTCCCGAATCCCCAGGCCGGCAATTCGGTCGGGAGGGAGGCTTTGGGCCGTGTCGAGCACCTTCCAATAGACGGTGCGTGCTTTCTCCGGCTCGTCCATCATCAAAAGGGTTCGCGCATAGAGCAACCGGGGATGGAAGGCCGTGGTCTGGTTAGCTGCCTTCTCGAGGTGGGCGAGAGTGAGTTCCTTGTAGTGGGGCTGCTTGTCCTGCTTATAGGCGGTCTGGTAGAGCAGCCCGCAGAGGGTGTGGATTTCCGCATACTCGGGGGCCAGGGCCGTCAGCCGGTCGAACGCGGCGATGGCTCGTTGTCGGGTCTGGACGATTTCCGCGGGGTCAACCGCGAACGCGGAGTGTTTCGCCGAAATGCTGCCCAGCAAATAGCGGCTGGTGAGGAAGGTCGGCAACCATTGCAGGGAACGCTCGCAATTGGTCTCGGCCGCACGGGCCGACTCCAGGGCGGCGCGCCGGAGATTCTCCTTCTGCTGCGGGGGCGCCGCGTTCATCATGGTGACCAGTCGGGAAAGCTCCGCCTCGTTGATCCGTGCGTCGTTATCGTACATCGCGGCCGGAAAACGGCGAAGACCGTAGGGGATCGAACACACCTCGAAAAGCAGCATGGCCGCGAGAAGCGAAATGCCCGCGAGACGGCTCAGGCCCGGCGGCAACGCCCAGGTACGATCCAGCCGCTCGCGTTCTTCGCTCGGCATCCCCAGCCGCGCCGCGGCCACGCCCAATCCCAGCAGGTACCAATAGTTGAACCCGCAAGCCGTCCAGCGGATGTTGGGACTGGTCAGGTTCTGAATGCTGATGCCCACGATCCCCGTGAACACGGCCGCCAGGTAGGGGTGAAGCAGGCCATCGCGCCGCAACCGAATCGCCCGGATCAACAACCACAGAATCCCGCCCAGGAAGGCCGAAAACGCGGCCAGTCCCAGCAAACCCCGCTCGGAAAGCAAGTCCATCGGTTGGCTGTGGGAGAACTGGGTGATCGGCGCAATTCCCCAGCGGTAATAATCCGGCGCACGATAGTACGGGAACAGCTCCAGGTAACCGCCGGGTCCGCTGCCCACGATCATGTGCCGGAGAACCGTGGTCAGGGGCGGGCTCGGATCGAAGAAGATATGCCACGCGCCCGCCCACATGATCTGTCGCGAACGGATCGAGGGCCACAGGTGGTTCGAGAATTCCGTGTAATAGGAACGCACAGAAAACAAGGCCGTGCCCACGAGCACCAATCCTCCGCCCACCCAGACCCGCAGCGTCCTTCGCGGAATCCTCGCCCAGGGACGGCCGCCCCCGAGAAGCACCGCCAGGAGGATAACGATCGCCGCCGTTGCCAGATAGCTGTCATTGGACTTGGTCAGAATGATGGTGAAAACGTATAGCAACCCGACGACGGCGAAAATCAGTTTCCACGCCATTCGCCGGCTATCGAGCAGGAAGGCCGCCGCCAGGGGAGCGATCATCAACAAGTAGGCGGGATAGAAATCGCGATTGAGGATCGTTGAAAGCATCATCGGATTCTGGTCCAGGGTTGCCAGAAGCACGTAGAAGGGCGAGAGATGTCCCTCGGACGACGGCTGGCCCCCCGGATAAAGGCGAAAGAGCAGCCAACGGACCCCGCCATAGTAGTGGAAGAGCCCTAAGACAATGGTGAGGCAGCCGATGGCGAAGAAGAAACGACAGAAGTTCTTGAAGCGGCGCACGGTTGAGGCCGTCCAGGCCACGGTTGCGAAGCCGACCATCAGAGTCAGTTCGGATCCCCATTCCTGCCAGGCCAGCCAGTGAAAGTCGGCCAACAGGGTCGAAAGCAGTCCCAGCAGAACGTAGGCCAACAGCGCCAGACCGATCCAGGGGTGAAGGGGTTGGGTGTGGCCGCGCACCAGGGCGACCGCCAGCAGCCCGCCGACCATCGGCGCGACGGCAAATTGCAGCGTCACCTTGATGTCGTCGAGGCTGTACGTGTACGGGGTGAAAGCCAGAATAATCGCTGCGAACGCTATGGCGCCCAAGCCCCACACCAGGGCGATCGAAACGGGCACGTGCCGGCGACGGGCGCCGGGGGATTCGGCCACCGCCTCTACTCCCCGGTCTGTGGGAACACCAGCGTCGGCGATTGCGTTCATGGTTGAGTTGGCTTTGGCGTGGTGCTGCTCGGGAGCGGCATTTGCTGCAATAGCCGATTGAGCAGGTTCTGCGCGGCGCGAGCCCACTCACTCTTCGGGTCTTCTTGAACCGCCTTGGTGCAGTAGTTATAGGCGGTCTCCATGTCGCCGGCTTTCTCCGCATCCGTGGCGACCCACCAGTAGGTTTCGACCAACGTCGGCAGATCGCCCATTTGTCGGCGCATCGTGGCTCCCTTTTCGGAGTCAAACAGCTCGGGCATGGTTCTCTTCATGGGAGCAAGGATGTAGCCCACCGCCATGGCCTGTTCCGTGGCGCGCCGATAGTCGCCGATTTGTTCCAACGCTCGGCGGGCCGTTTGCCGGGCCGCGCAGTTGATGGGATTGCGCGCGATCAGCTCCGCCAGGACTTCCAGGCACTGCCGCGGTTGACCCGCTTGCATGGAGACCATGACCCATCGGTTCAGCAAATCCGGGTTCTCCGGATCTTCTCTCAGCAGAGCGGTGAGCGCGGGCATCGCCTCGGCATACCGTCCCCGCGGAGAACAATAGGCCGCCACCAGCATGCGTCCCCGCCGGACGATGTCATCGCCCTCGGGCCCTTCCGAGTTGGTCAGCGACGGCAGTCGCTCCGCGACCCGAACGGTCATTTCGGTCAAAATCTCGGCCTCCACCGTGGCGGCCTGTTGGATGTCGCCCTTGTTGATCAGTTCGCGGAGACGGGCCAGCCGGCCTTCCAGGTATTCATCGGTTTTGCCGGGCGGGTTCAACTCGCGCAGCATCGGCTCGAAGGCGGCAACCGTCGCGGCCTGGAGGGGCGACGACGTAGTGGCCACCTGTGACGCTTCCTGCAGCTCCTTCATGTAAGTTTCCTGCACCGACAGGCGGTTCGACATCTTGGCCGACTGGTGAAACTGCCGCAGTGCCTCCACCAGACACTCGGGGTTACGAGTCTCCTGATAAAACACCCGGCCGAGTATGCCATAGTTCTGGTGAATCTCCGAATAGTGCGGAGCATAGCCGGCCAGGGTATCATAGGTGGCTTTGGCTTTCTTCCACCACCTCTCGCTCTCGGTCGTGTCCGTCGTCACGAGCGTGGCCATTCGACTGTAAACGTGGGCCAGCTTATAGTAGCCGGTGATGAAGTCCGGTTCCCATTCCAGCGACTCGTTGAACAGGCGAATGCTTTCGTAGCCCACCTCGCGCGTCTTGTGGACGAATGCCGGATCCTGGAGCAACTTCGGATTGCTGCCCATGGCGTCGCACCGCTTGCCGAATTCATCGAGCGTGATCAATCCGTCGTTGTTCGTTTTGGCCGCCAGGAAATAGGTCCACCCGTAAGGGACGGAGATCGCCATGAACACCAACGTGAAGGCCAGGAACGAAACCTTGAGGGCTTTCTTCAGTCCCGGCGAAAACTCGTAGAAATTGTAGATGTGTTGCCGATCCGCCGGTTCCAGCGGGAGGTAAAATGCATTTACCGCCAGTCCCAGTAGATAGTAGTAAGCAAAGCCGCAGACGGTCCAACGAATGCCCGGGCTGAAGGTGTTCTGAAAGCTGACGCCAAGGATTGAGGAGAGCAACATGATCTGGTAAACGTTCAGCGGATGCCGGAATCGGCGCCAGGACTCGCGCGCCAGCAGCCAGATAATCGCCCCCAGGAAGAAAGTGAAGGTGAGGAAGCCCAGCAGTCCTTCTTCGGCCGTCAGGTCGAGATACTGGTTATGCGAGAAAATCGTGATGTGGGAGATTTGATACAGATTGTAGTCGGGGTGGCGATATTCGGGGAAGTGAAGATAGAACGCCCCCGGCCCGCCGCCGATCAGCAGGTACTTGAGAAAGGTGCCCAGAGGCCGCGTGTAGTCGAGGAAGACGTTCCATGAGCCGCCCCAAATGACTTTGCGCGACATCACGCTCGTATGCATTCCTTCGCCGAGCGTAAAAATCCTCTCGCGGACGACAAACAGAGCAGTCCCCAGAACCAACACCGCGCCGAGAATCCACACTGCCCACATCCGGGGGGACACGCTCCGCCATTCGTGGCGAGCGGCAAACAGCACCAGGAACACCACCAGGGTCAGCGCCAGGGCCACGTAGCTGTCCTTCGAAAACGCCAGGATCAGACACACGCACCCCAGGAAAAACGACATCAGAAAGAAGACCTTGACCCACACCGGCTTGTAGTCAATGGCCATGGCCACTCCCATCGGAAGGATCATGATCAGGTAGGCCGAGTAAAAGTCGCGGTTGAGGATCGTTCCCAGCATATCGCCGTTCTGGCGCAGCGTGTACAGCAACGTGAACATCGGCCCCGTGCTGGGGACCGAGTCGGGATAGCCGGGGTACGCAACATTAAAGATGTAACCGATGCCGCCGAAATAGTGGAACAGGCCGAAGAGGATGGTCCCCACGCCGATCAAGTAGTAAAAGAGGCACATGTTCCGGAAGCGACGATCATTCGTCGTCGTTCCCACGACCACCAGGAACGGCGCCATGACCGTCAGCTGATAAGCCAGGTCGTGCCAGGCGCGCCACGGAAATGCGGCCAGAAGCGTGGCCAGCAGCATCACCAGCATGAAAGCGGCCAGCGAGAGCACGATCACGGGATGGACGCGCCGAATATAGCCCAGATAGAGCGCGACGGCAAAAAAGGCCCACACGATCGGCGCCAGAGAATACTGGAAGGCAACCTTCAGGTCATCGAGGTTGTGCGTGAAGGGCGTAAACACGTAGACGATCAGCGCAAAGGCCGTTCCCCCGAAAATCCACAGGATCAAAACCGTCAGAGGGACGGGCGGCGCGGCGGGCGCGCGGAGTGGCAGTTCTTTTGTCATTTACAGGCGACTCGCTGGGGGAATGTCCAGAATCTCGATCTCCATTTCCGATCGAAGGTCCTCAAGCAACGCTTGGAACGCTTCCCGGAATTCGGGGATTACCCAAAACTCAATGATCCCGAATTTCGGGTCGCGGGTTCGCACGATGCCGATGCCTTCGTAGCTCTCGACCAGAGCGCTGACATAGCCGATCTCGTCGGCGGCGATCCGCGCCACGATGGTCTCGGTGTCTTTCGCGTACGGGGGGAACCTCACCCCTGGCGGCACTGCATCGGCTCCTTTTGCCGGAGGGAACCCCATCACCCCCCCGGCAGACACATAGCTGGTAAGCTTATTCCGTTCCCATTGCATGTCAATCCAAATATACGAAACGCGCTGTGCGAGGGTGCACGTCACTTTGGTTGGTAGAGAAGGTTGTTGCGAGTTGGTGGTGGAGGGAGGAAAGGTGGTGAGCGGGGGATAAACTCAATCGCGCTGGCGAGGAG
>Ga0315282_10001461_pt1 | contig 44465 bp, 29 predicted proteins | sample YL17G07_20_MG_FD_203693 | JGI IMG/M metagenome (GOLD analysis project Ga0315282, IMG submission 203693) | Sediment microbial communities from Yellowstone Lake, YNP, Wyoming, USA - YL17G07_20 | ecosystem: Environmental > Aquatic > Freshwater > Lake > Sediment | place: USA: Wyoming | collected... | reverse complement strand
CGAACTCGGGCACCTGCTGCTAGGGCAGCGGGGACATTCTCCCAAGGGGATCATGCGGGCACACTGGTCACTGGAGGACTATGAACGTGCCCCCCTGGGTGCCTTCAGGTTCACTCGCGAGCAGGCCACCGTCATTCGCGACGAGGTCGCAGCGCGCACCCAGTTAGCGGCAAAAAGCCAATCCGGAAGCGACAGTCTTACGGCAAACGTGAAGTAGCCGAGCGACTGGTCGCGTAGCTCACGGCCCGGGTACAAGCCGCGAGCTGAGTTTCAGACCCAGCGCTAAGCGTCGGTAAAATCGATCATCGCCGGGCGGCGGCGGAAGCCGCGGGTACGGATGCCACTGTGGATCAGGCCGACGGCGAACCAGATTCCCCCCGCGATTTTGGCGGGTGTAGCCAGTCCCAACCAAATAATCAGGCAGAAGACGAATCCCAGACCGGGAACCAGCGCGTCGGCGAAGAAATTCTTCTTTCGCCCGGGCTGCCCGACCACGTAGAACTGCCAGAACGTGGCCAGGTTCACGCCGATGAAGCCCAGGAAAGCGCCGAAGTTCAGAATCTCCGCGGTTAATTCGTAGCTCATGACCTGTGCGCCGACGAACGCCAGGATGCCGATCAGCCAGATGTTGTGGGTGGGGGAGTTGTGCTTGGGGTCGAGATAGGAGAAGAAGCGGCGGGGCAGGACGTTGTCCCGCCCCATGCCGAAGAGAAGCCGCGCCGCGCCGACCTGCCCGGTGAGTCCGGACCCGACGTTGGCGACGAAGATCAGGAGGGCCATGGCCTGGAAAAGCAGCGGCCCGCCCACGCGTTGCGTCACATCCATGAAGGCGGTCTCGATGTTTTGAAAGGTAGAGTAGTCCGGCCAGACGATCTGGGCGAGGTAGACGAGCAGACCTCCGAAGATTCCCGTAAACGCGCAAACCAGCACGGTGGCGAGCAGGACGTTCCGCCGGGGATTGTGGACGTCCTCGGCGAGCGTGGTCACGCTGTCGAAGCCCAGGTAGGTGAGCGCTGCGAAAGAGGTCGCGGTGGCGAGCGAGCCGGCGCTGAAGGTCTTGGGATTGTAGAAGGGTTGAAGCGTAAACAATCCCGACCACCCCTGATGGCCGAAAATGTAGCGGATGGCCAGAACAATGAAAGCGATCAGAACCACCATCATGATACTGATCAATACCTGGTTGGCGCGGGCCGTAGAGCGGATGCCACGGAGATTGAGGTAGGTCATCACGCCCGCCAGCAAGGCCGTCCAGGCAAGGTATGGGATTTGCGGGAACATCCGCTGGATGGCCAGCGAGCCGTAAATCACGCAAAAAAGCGGAATGACGACGTAATCCAGGAGCATCGCCCAGCCGGCCAGGAATCCCAGATGGGGGTTGAGCCCCCGCCCCACGTAGGTGTAGGCCGACCCGGCGGACGGATAAAGGGCCGCCATACGTCCATAACTGAAGCCGGTGAAAACCATGGCGACCATGGCCACGAGAATCGTATCGACGGCGTGGCCCTTCGACATCACCAGGGCCAGCCCGAAGACGGTGACCGGCGCACTCGGGGTGACGGCGACGATGCCGTACAGAATCAGGTCCCAGAGGGAAAGAACACGGCGCAGCCGGGGGACGACAGCGCCGTTGGGCGTCAGGATGGTCGCGGGAGTGCTCATACCTGCCTCGAATGCGCTGGTCTCCAACCAGCAAGAAAACCCTCGGCCGACTCCTTGTGCATTTGCCGCTTGCGCCGAGATCAGCAAGCTCTCGAATAGGGGCGAGTTCAGACGGAATCGGATGCTAACGGGGACGCCCAGAGACTCTCCTAGGCGAGTTGCCCTCCGTCCACGAAAAGCAAAACGCCATTCACGTAATCAGAATCCCGCGAAGCCAAGAAGGTTGCAGGACCGGTGATGTCTTCCGGCGTGCCGATTCTTCCCAGAGGGATGACCGTCTCGTATTTCTCCTTGAAGCCCGGATGCGACAGCACCCATTCCGAGAGGCGAGTGCGAATGAACCCCGGCCCCAGAGCGTTGGAGTAAATTCCAAAACGTCCGAACTCGCGCGCCAGCGTCTTGGACAGGAGGAAGACCCCCGCCTTGGAGATGTTGTAAGGAGCGAGTTCCGCCTCGGCGTCCCAGCTGTTCGTCGAGGCCATGAAGACCATCTTGCCGCGCCGCTGTTTGATCATGTGGGGCACGACGGCACGCGCAACCAGAAACGATCCCTTGAGGTTGGTGTCGATCATCCAGTCGAAGAGCTTAGTAGTGGTCTTCAAAAAGGGCACGGGCTTAGCGACGCCGGCAATCTGCATCAGGACGTCGATCCGCCCGTGCCACCGGATGACCCGCGCCACCATCCGGTTCACCTGGGCTTCGCTGCGCACGTCGCAACCGAGAGTGCGGACTCTCCCGCCGTCCCTGGCAATTTCCTGCGCGGTGCGGCGGAGCATCTTGCGGTCCAGGTCGGCGATCACCAGCCTCGCGCCTTCGCGCGCCAGCCCTACTGCGATCGCCTTGCCGATGCCTTGGGCGCCGCCCACCACCAGGGCAACCTGATCCTGGAAGCGATTGCAGATGGGATCGGACTGGACCTTCGTCTTTGGGCGCATGGTTGTCTTCTTCCTGTGGGATATTCCCCGCACAAAAATCCGCGCGAGTATAGTGGCACGGCTTTGCTGACGTCAAGAAATTCCGCGCCCTGGTAGCGGGTTAGTTTGAAACTGTAGCGGCAATCTTGTCTCACCACTTGGCGGCGTGAAGCCGCCTCGACATTAAAATCACCCACCATGCGCGCACGATATCCAGAGCCGCCCGCGTGGACGGAGGTCCAATCGGCCAATCTGCCCGCCCCGTGCGGTGATACTCTTTCAACAAAAGTCACCCTGCATTCTTATAGATCATGACGATCAGTTTGGGTTATGAAGGTCAGGAAACTCGGGTGCTAGATTCTGCGTGGGAGCCTGTCCTGCAAACGAAATCCCATCCGAAATCATATGTCCGGATCCTTTGCCGACCGGTCGGACCCGCCCTTGACACCCGCAGAAAAATGGAACTCAGGAGGGAGTCATATGGCCGATCTGCGATTCGCGATGTTTGGTGCGCATTTCTGGGCTCGTTTTCAGCTCGGGGCGTGGTACGAGTTTCCGGAGGCGAAGTGCGTCGCACTCTATAACCGCACGGTTTCCAAGGCAGAAAAACTCGCGGCGGAATTCGGGGTTCCGGCCGTGTACGGCGACGCCGAAGAACTTCTGGCGAAAGAAAAACTGGATTTTGTGGACATCTGCACCGACGTCTTCAGCCACCAACGCTTCACAGAGATGGTCGTGCGGCACAAGCTGCCCGTCATTTGCCAGAAGCCCATGGGCCCATCGCTGGAGGTCGCGCAACAGATGGTAAGGACCTGCCGCGAGGCCGGCGTACCGTTCTACATTCACGAGAACTGGCGTTGGCAGCACCCCATCCGGGCTTTCAAAAAGATCCTCGACGAAGGCACCATCGGGACGCCTTTTCGCGCCCGCCTGACTATGGTCTCCGGTTTCCCGGTGTTTATCAATGAGCCGGCGCTGAAGGACTGGGAGGAATTCATTCTGTGGGACATGGGGACGCACATTCTCGACGTGGCACGTTTCCTGTTTGGAGAAGCGGACCGGTTGTATTGCCAGGTGCACCAGATTCATCGCGACATCAAGGGGGAAGACATCGCGACCGTCATGATGCACATGGGAGGAAAGACCACGGTCACCTGCGAACTGGGCTACGCCGAGAACTATCTGGAGCACGATCGTTTTCCCGAAACTTTCATGTTTGTGGAAGGCGACAAGGGCTCCGCGGAGCTGGGGCCGGACTTCTGGATCCGGGTCACGACCAAGGAAGGAACTTGCTCCCGGCGCTGCCCCCCTCCGAGCTTCAAGTGGGCCGATCCTGATTACATGGTGGTCCATTCGAGCATCGTCCCTTGCATCGGGAATCTGCTGGGGGCACTGAAGGGTGACGCTCCCGCGGAAAACACCGGCGACGACAATCTGAAGACAATCGTCCTGACCTCCGCCGCCTACGAGTCGGCACGCACCGGCACTACGATAGATCTCAAGGCCGCTGAAGAGGCAGCAGCCAGAGCGAGGATGCTCCCCTCGAGGAGAGTTGATGCGACTTAAAGACAAAGTGGCGATTGTCACGGGCGGGGGTGCGGGAATCGGGCGCGCCGTGGCGGAACTGTACGCTCGCGAGGGGGCCTGCGTGGTCATCGCGGAAATCTGTGCAGCCACGGGCGAGGCCGTCGCCCGCGCCATCGCCGGCGGCGGTGGCAAAGCCACCTTCATCTGCTGTGATGTCTCCCAGACCCAGGAAGTCAAGGCGATGGTCGAGGAGGCGGTCCGTCAGTACGGGGGCGTCGACATCCTGGTGAACAACGCCGGCGTGCAGATGCACGGCGCAGACGCTCGCGCTCACGACCTGGCAGAGGAAGTCTGGGACCGAACCATGGCGGTCAACCTCCGTTCCGTCTGGCTGTGTTCAAAATACGTGATTCCCTCGATGCTCGCTCGGGGCGGAGGCTCCATCATTCACGTCGCCTCGCCGACGGGGCTGACCGGCTGCGCTCCGACGTACACGACCTACAGCACCAGCAAGGGCGGCGTGTTCGCACTCACCCGAATCATGGCCGTCGACTACGGACGCGACCACATCCGTGTGAACGCCATCGTCCCGGGGACGACGGAGACTCCCCTGATTGCCAGCCTGCTCGCCGACCGCCAGCTCCGCGCCCGGCTGGAGGCCAAATCACCCCTCGGCCGCCTCGGAACGCCGGAAGATGTTGCACCGCTCGCCGTGTTCCTCGGTTCCGACGAGTCACGCTATTGCACCGGCGGCTTCTATATGGTGGATGGCGGTATGCTGGCGGTCTAAGGGCCCCAAGGTTTTCCGAGCCACAAAAGACTAAAGAAGGTCGGAGCTAGGAATTCTGCACCGCGCGCTGGATGTGGGCGTCGGCGTTCGAGTTCCCGAAGCGCCGCCGGTATTCCAGCGGCGTCATGCGGACCGTCTTGCGAAACACCGAACCGAAATAGCTCTGATCGCAAAAGCCCACTGCCTGGCAGAGCTGGGCGATCGGCTCCTGTGTGGTGGCCAGCAACGCCTGCGCCTTGGCGATGCGGAAATGATTCAGGTAGGAGATGAACGACTGTCCGGTGACCTGCTTGAAAAGCCGCATGAAATGCGGCTTGCTGATTTCTAGCACGGCCGCGGCATCTTCCACGGTCAACGCTTCGTGGTAGCGCAATTCCAGGAATTCGAACAGGGGGGCGATCCGCCGGTTCGCCTGCTGCTTCCGGTTGTCAACCTGGCGTGTGCCGAGATACGGCGAATAGTGATTCACCAGCAGGATCAGAATCATCTTGAGGTAAGTGCGGACCGACAAGCGCGCCAGACTGGTTTTCGCCGGCAGGGTCATGTGGATGCGTTGGATCAGTTCGAAAACCTCGGCGGGAATCCCCGTTCTGGCACGGACCACATGCGGAAACTTTGCCCCCTGCAAGTAAAACGGCAGGAGAAACTCCGCCTGCTCGCCGTTGTTTCTTGCTTCGCACAGGGCCTCGGGCATGAAGAAGAGGGTGGCGATCCTGGGATGCGCTCGCGTGTGCCGCCACATGCGGTGGTAGAAGGAGGATCCGATGACGATGAGCTCGCCTTCCTTGCACCGGAAGCTTCGCTCCGCCACCTGGCATGAGATTTCCCCGCTGAGCACACAGGCGATTTCGAAATAGTCATGTCGGTTCATGCGGATGGGCTGCCCTTCCCCGAACACTTGGAAGGCGACGGCCACGGGGAGGGAAGGATCGAAAGGCCATACGTGCACGCCATCCGCTCGAATTTGGGGCGCGATGATAGCATTCGTATTGTGCCACTGAAGGTTCGCTGCGAGGCGCACCCCACCCCCTCGGCTTTGAATCGCGCGACTCCCGGTCCCTGGTTGAGAAAATAGCAAGAACCCGCGCTCAGGTCAATCGCGGATTCAGGCGCTGCCTGCAGGAGCACCGGGCGCGCGCCGGACCGATCGGGGAGGCAATTCCCTGACGACCGTTCACCCCAAGTTCGCCTCCAGTCACCCAGCTGCGGCACGGTGTTCAGGGCGCGGCATGGAGGTCGGGGATGATACTTTTGCAAGAAATCTTTTCTCAATCCTTATAGAAAGGCCGCTGCATAGCAATTATAAGGAGTCAATAAAGTAAGGATCGTTGAGTTTTGACTTTTTCAAGCGTTCGAGGCGTTACGGGTCAACTGGCAGAAGCGTTTGTTGCAGGAGGTTGTTTCCTATGACAGCTAAAGGCCGCAAGGGGGTTCTTTACCTCGCATTGTTTTTGGGGCTTGCCTTGATGTGCGGGCGCGCTCCGGCACAGATCATCACGGGAGAGATCAGCGGCACGGTGACGGATTCTTCCGGCGCCGTGGTCCCGGGAGCGAGCGTCACCGTCACGAGCGAGGCGACCGGGGCGACCCGAACCGCAGAAAGCGGCACGGGCGGCGAATTCGTGTTTACAGCTCTGCCCCCGGCTAGCTACACCGTCAAGGTGGAGAAGGCGGGCTTCCAAGTCACCGAACGGAAGTCCATCGTTCTGACGGCCAACCAGCGCGTCGCCTTGGGCAACGTCCAACTGACAGTCGGCCAAGTCACGCAGACCGTGGAAGTCACGGCGCAAGGCGAAGTAGTGAACACCGAAAGCGCCGATGCCGTCGGACTGCTTTCCAACATTCAAGTGGACAACATCGGCATCAAGGGGCGCGATGTGATGCAACTGCTGCGTGTGCTTCCCGGTGTTTCCACACTAACGGTTGTCCCCTGGGGAGAAATCTCTGATAACGATCCGGCCGGAACCGGAGCCAATGGCGGACAGTTCGGAAGCTTCACACCCGCGGTCGGCGGGGCTCGCCTCTTCTGGAACACGGTCACGGTGGACGGACAGGTAGGCTCCAACCCGGACTTCCCGGGCCTCTTCATGGCGGCCACGAGCATGGACGCGGTGGCGGAAGTGAAGGTGGTTTCCAACAATTACACCGCAGACTACGGTCGCAATCCCGGATCGACGATTGCTGTCGTGACGAAGTCGGGCACCAAGGACTTCCACGGCACGGTGTACGGCTACAAACGCCACGAAAAGTTGAACGCCAATGATTTCTTCAACAATCGCGACGGGATCCCCAAATCAGTCTACCGGTTCGGCACCTTTGGCTTCGCGGTGGGCGGGCCGGTCTATATTCCCAAGAAATTCAACGCCAACAAGGAAAAGCTGTTCTTCTTCTACTCCCAGGAAAATTGGACGGTTAAGCAGCCCCAGGGAATAACTCAGGTGACGGTTCCCACGGCGCTGGAGCGGCAGGGCGATTTCTCACAGAGCATCTACCAGGGCCAACTCGATAACTCTGGCAACCCGATCCCGGTGGTGCTCACCGACCCCGACCCGACAAACCCCAACCCCATCGTCAACAACGTCATTCCGTCGCAAAGGCTCAATTCGCAGGGCCAGATTCTGATGAACGTGATGCCTTTGCCGAATCGGACCGATCCGACGCAGCCTTACAACTATGAGTGGCGGGACATCTGCGAAATTCCCAGGCTGCTTCAGGCACTCAAGCTCGACTACCATCCTTCGAGCAAAGACACGTTCACGCTGAGCGGCCGGCGCTGGTGGGTGGATACGCGGGCCTACGGCTGCCGAGTTCTCGGTTTCGCCGATGACCTCCCGCTCTTCAAGCACCATTACGCGGAAACCACGGACGCGCTCCAGTTTTCCTGGACGCGGATCGTGGGTCCGACGGTCGTCAATGAATTCAATATTGGCATGGTGGGCGAGAAAGAACTAAGCCCTGCCACCAACCTCTTCGGCCGCACCGCGGCGAACTATTTCGATCCCATCAAGCGCTCGACCCTGGGCTTTACCCTCGGGCAACTCTATCCGGCGGCCAATACCAACGATATTCTCCCCCAGGCATACTTCGGTGGGGTTCCGAACGGAGCGTATCTTAATACCGAGGATCGCTTCCCCGACAACCAGGGGTATCCGCGGTTCAACATGGCTGACAACCTCAGTTGGATCCATGGCCCCCACACGTTCAAGTTCGGAGTCTACTTCGAACGAAGCTGGGCCACGGACGGTCCTCACGCCGGTTGTTTCAACGGATGTTTTGATTTCACGCAAGAAGATCCGAACAATCCGTTTAACACGGGCTTTGCGTTTGCCAATGCGGCTTTGGGGAACTTTACATCGTATAGCGAGTCCGACAGCCGGAAGTTCTATCTGATGGCCAACAAGGTGTGGGAGTGGTTTGGCCAGGACACCTGGAAAGTGAATCGTAAACTGACCCTCACCTACGGAGCCAGATTCGCCTGGTTCACACCGTGGAAAGTAAACAAAGGCATCGGCGCGGAATTCGTACGGGATCAGTATGATCCCAGTGCGGTCCCGCCGCTCTTCCGGCCAGTCCTCGTTAACAACCAGCGGCTGGCGGAAGATCCGAACAACCCCGGCGTATATCAACCCGAGGTTTACATCGGCGCGTTTACCGGCCCGATGAGTTTCCCCGGCATGGTGTTGAGTTCGGACTCCAGCTACCCGGCGGGCTTCCGAAAACAGCATGGAGTCCAGGTATCCCCACGGTTCGGCTTCTCCTATGACCCCTTCGGAAACGGGAAGACGGCCATCCGGGGCGGGTTCGCGGTCATGAAGGAAGCCACTCCGTCTTACGGGACCTACGCCTGGAGCATGGTCACCAATCCCCCCGTGCAGCTCCATCCCAACGTCTACTACGGCACCATGGACACACTCCTCAGCCGCTCAGGACTGCTGTTTCCGGGCGGGTCAAGCGCCATCGAGTTGAACGATAAAGTCCCCAGCGTTTACCGCTGGAGCCTGGGTGTTCAGCGCGATGTCGGTTTCAGCACCATCGTGGACATCTCCTACGTGGGCAACGTCGGCCGGCACCTGATCCAGGGCCAGGACCAGAATATGATTCCTTACGGAGCCAAGTTCCTGGCGGCCAATCAGGACCCGACAACGGGAGGCGCCCTGCCGGATACGTTCTACCGGCCGTTCCCGGGCTATCAGGGAATCGGTATGTTGATGAACTCGGGGATTAGCAATTACAACTCCCTACAGACGGCACTCAATCGCCGGTTTGCCAAGGGGTTGTCGTTCGGAATCTCCTACACCTGGTCGCACGCACTGAACACCGGCAGCAGCGAAGGAGATTCCATGGCGAGGTACCGGCCCTGGCGAATCTGGAATTACGGGCCGGCCAACTTTGACCAGACCCATATGTTCATCCTCAACTACGTCTGGGATCTTCCCAAAGTCAGTCGGCTTGTCGATAGCTCCGGGGGGAAGTTGGTGCTCGGGAGTATCCTCGACAACTGGCAGGTTAGCGGCGTGACCACCATGGCCAGCGGCCTGCCCCAGGGGATCGGGGTCGGTACGTTATATGGCGCGGATCTGTCAGGCGGGGGAGATGGGACGCGAGCCAATGTGATCGCACGACCACAACTCTCCCATGGCGACCGCACCTTCAACCGCTGGTTCAACACCGAAGCGTTTGCCATGCCCGCTCTTCCGTATGAAACAGCCCCTGGTTCCGACCAGTGGGTGATCGATCCTGGGAACGCTCCGGTCTTCCCCGTGCGCGGTCCGGGGCAGAATAACTGGGATATCACTCTGATGAAGAAGTTTCCGTTGAAGAGTGAAAGCCGGTCCCTGCAATTCCGCTTCGAGTTCTACAACGCTTGGAACCACACGCAGTATTCGGCGATCGACACGGGTGCGACCTTCGATGAAACAACGGCTGGGTTCCCGCAGGTCAACAACACTTTCGGTCAGGTAGTTGCCACACGCCAGCCGCGCGTCATTCAACTCTCCATCCGGCTCGATTTCTGATCGACGCTGGAGAATCCTCACGCCGGGCCGCTACGGCGGCCCGGCTTTTTCTTGTCTGGCCGGCGAAAGACCACCCCGGCCGTTCAATGGCAGTACTGGAGCTTACGATCCGATTTAGCCAGCCAAAACGCGCCAACACTCAGCCTGCCCCCAAACTCGTCCGGGCGTTATATGATTGCCAGGGAAGTGGCGTGGCGTAAGGAAGGGGGTCGTGATGAAAGCTGCGGTGTGGCACGGACGCCAGGACGTCCGCGTGCAGGAAGTCAGCGATCCCCCTCCGCCTCCTCCTGGCCAAGTGCAGGTTGAAGTCGCGTATTGCGGGATTTGTGGCACCGATCTGCACGAGTACATCAGCGGGCCGATCTACATCCCCACCTCCGCGCCGCATCCCCTGACCGGCGTGCGCGCGCCGGTCATCACCGGCCACGAAATGTCCGGGCGAATCGTTGCCCTGGGCGACGGAGTCGAGGGATTTGCCGTCGGCGACCGAGTCGCCGGATGCCCGATTGTGGGTTGCCTGGAATGCCGCTGGTGCAAGTCCGGATCGATGGCGCAATGCGATAAGGTGGCCTTTATGGGCACCTCGTGGACCGGCGGCGCACTCGCCGAGCGCCTCAATCTCAATGCCTACCAGTGCTACCACCTGCCGGATGCGCTTTCCGACGATGTCGCCGCCATGGTCGAACCGTTTGCTTCCACCGCGAGACCGCTGATGCGCGCCGACGTCGGACCGGAGGACAGCGTGGCGATCGTCGGCCCTGGCCCCATCGGGCTGATGTCGATGAAATCGGCGGTGATTCGCGGCGCCAAGCAAGTGGTCGTGGTGGGAAGGCCCGGACGCCGTCTCGAACTTGCCAAACAATGCGGGGCCACGGAGGTGATCAACATTGCGGCCGAAGACCCGCTCGACCGTGCCCGCCAGTTGACGGACGGCGACGGATTTGACGTCGTGGTGGAGTGCGCCGGACAGCCGGACGGCGCCCACCTGGCGGCGCAACTCACCCGCACTCGCGGACGCCTGATCTTGATGGGTGTTTTCGACAAGCCCGCTCCGCTGAATCTGACCGACATCGTGTTTCGTGAAAAAACAGTGACCGGCAGCATGAGCGGATACGGCTACTTTGACGAATCGATTGCCATGATGACCGACCCGCGCTTCCAGGGCGAAAGCCTGATTACCCGGCGGATCCGCCTCGACGACCTTGTCGAAAAGGGTCTTGGCGCTCTCTTGAATGAGAAGGGCATGCACGTCAAGATTCTCGTCTCGCCGCACTAGCCGATGAAGATGGTGGAATCGCGTGTAACAAGCGATGAAAGGGAACGGAGTTCGCTATGGACCGGCGCAGTTTCTTAAAGCGTGCTTCTCCTGCGGCGGCATGCGTCGCGGGTCTCGGCGGAGCGGTGGGCCGCCGCGTTTTTGCCGCATCAGGGGCCGCGATTTCGAGTCCGGCCAGTCCAACTCCTGCCCGCGGCCCGCTGCGCGTCCTCGCTTCCAACCCGCGCTATTTTACGGACGGCTCAGGGAAAGCCATCTATCTCGCCGGGACGCACAACTGGCATAACTTCCAGGACAATGGGCACCGCTTGTGGGAGGCTGAGGACCCTCCCGCGGTCTTTGACTATGATGCCTACCTGGATTTCCTGACGAGGCACCATCATAACTTCTTCCGTTTGTGGCGCTGGGAATCGCCGAAATGGACCGATGAACACCCGGTGGTGATGACCAAGTATTGTCAGCCTCACCCCTGGGTCCGCAGCGGCCCCGGCCTGGCCGCGGATGGCAAACCTAAGTTCGATCTGACCAGGTTCAATCCGGAATACTTCGACCGTATGCGTCGTCGCATCGTGGCGGCCGGCGACCGGGGGATGTACGTCGCCGTCCAGCTCTTTGAGGGCTGGGAGCTGCAATTCAGCGACGCCTGGCTGTGCCATCCTTTCAATCGCAACAACAACATCCAGGCAGTTGATGCCGACACGAGCGGAAATGGGAAGGGGACGGATTTCAACACGCTGCAAGTTACCACCATGGGGAAGAGAGTCCTAGCGCTGCAGGAAGCCTATCTGCGCAAGGTCATCGACACGGTGAGCGACCTCGATAACGTTCTCTATGAAGTGTGCAACGAGGCCGGGGGCGATTCCACCGACTGGCAATATTACCTGATCAAGTATGTCAAAGACTATGAATCAACGAAGCCCAAAAAGCACCCCGTGGGCATGACCGTGCAGTACAGCCGGGGGACGAACGCCGTGGTTTTCAACAGCCCTGCGGACTGGGTCTCGCCCAACCCGGGCGACTCCCACGAGAATTACCGCGACGAGCCTTGCGGGGAGTACCGGGGCAAGGTGATCGTCAACGATACCGACCATCTCTGCGGCCACGTCTGTGGCGACGCCGCCTGGGTCTGGAAGAGCTTTTGCCGCGGCCTGAACGTGCTCTTCATGGAAGACTATCTCCCTTCCCCCACCTGGCAGGATTCCGCACGCGAAGCCATGGGCCAGACGCGCCAGTTTTCTGAGAGGATCGACCTGGCTGCCATGACGCCGCACGACGAGTTGTCCGGGACCCGCTACTGCCTGGCGAACCCTGGAAAGGAATACTTGGTGTTCCAGGCGGGGAACCATGGCGAGTTTTCCGTCAATCTGGCGGACGCCGGGACGGAGTATACGGTCGAGTGGTTCAACGTTATCAAGGGAGTCGCGGTCGCGGCGAAGTCTGTCCGTGGCGGAGGGAGCACAATCTTCTACACGCCCTTTGCCGGACCGGCCGCTCTCTATTTGAAATCCCGCAATTGAACCTCTCAGCGCGGCCATCCGGTAAGTGTCTCGAAGAGGAACTTTTCTGATGACCAAATTCCTTCTTGCCACACTCCTTCTGGCCGTTCCCGCAGTCGCGGGCGCGCAAGCCGTGCCGCTCTGGGGGAGATTTGAAAAGACTTTTGTGGCACAGAGCGACGTGGCTCCGGAGACCGAATTCAGCGTCGAATTTCGCTCGCCATCGGGGAAACCTCGCGATGTTTTGGGTTTCTGGGACGGCGGCAAGAACTGGCGCGTCCGCTTCATGCCTGACGAGCCCGGCAAGTGGATTTTCCAGAGTCACTCTCGGCCGGCTGTGGAGGGCCTGAACGGTCAGACAGGTGAGTTTGCCTGCCGCCGCGAGGAGTCTGCGAACCCCTTTTTCCGTCACGGTGCGGTGCGCGTCGCGGCGAACGGCCGCTATTTCGAGCACGCCGACGGGACGCCCTTCTTCTGGCTGGGTGACACGGTCTGGTATGGCGCCGGTCTCAGCCACAAAGACGACTGGGAGGTTTACCTCAACGACCGAACGGCCAAGAAGTTCACCGTGGTTCACTTCAATGTCGTGGCGCCGCGCAACGGGATGCCTGCCGACGAAAACGGCGAAATCTCCTTCACGGGCACAGATCCCATCCGCGTCAACCCGAAGTTCTACCAGCGCCTCGACGAGCGCGTGGGCGCCGTGACGGCGCACGGATTGCTCGCGGCGATTGTGCTCACCTGGGGACTGCGCCCGGTGGATTCCGGCAACTATCTCCCTGAGAAGGAAGTGGTCCGGCTGGTGCGATACCTCGAAGCTCGCTACGGCGCCAACCACGTGGTGTGGATTCTGACCGGAGACGCCGACTACGTGGGGGCGAAAGGCGCGCGCTGGAAACGCATCGGCCGCGCGGCGTTTGGAGGGCGGCCTCACGCGCCTGTGACCTCCCATCCCGAGGGCATGCTCTGGCCGTGGGACAGCTTCCGGGAGGAGAAGTGGCTGGACTTCCTCCTTTACCAGAGCGGACACGGGGACGACGCCAATACACTTCGCTGGCTGCATTCCGGCCCCGCGACGGAAGACTGGCGGGAGCCTCCGCCGCGTCCCATCATCAATATCGAGCCGCCCTACGAGGGCCATCTGGGTTATCAGTCCCGCCTCCCTCATACCGCCTATGTCACGCGCCGGGCGATTTACTGGAGCCTCCTGGCGACGCCCACGGCGGGCGTCACCTACGGTGCCCACGGCGTCTGGAGCTGGCATGCGGCAGTCGGAGAGCCGCCCACGGACCATCCCACGACCGGCGTCGCCAAGACCTGGCGCGAAGCGCTTTCGTTCCGGGGTAGCACTCAGATGAAGTATCTCGCGGAGCTCTTTACTTCCATTCCCTGGTGGACGCTGCGCCCCGACGACAACTTACTGATCGAGCAACCGGGTGGGACGAATCCGGCCGGGCACGTTTCCGCATCGCGCTCGGAGCGCGGGGATCTAGCGATGGTTTATCTGCCCGTGGGGGGCGAATTGAAGTTGCGCCCCGGAGTTCTGGCCGAGGGGCTGACGTCGGAGTGGTTTGACCCGCGCACCGGCCGGCGAACCCCCGCCGCACCGGAGGCGCCAAATACTTTTCGCGCTGCCGAGGAACAAGACTGGGTGCTTCTGCTGCGGTCGAGAAACTGACCGGCACCCGGCCCGGCAGAAGGCGCCAGGTTGGGTTTATCGGAGGGCAGCGGAGCGCGACAGCCCTCGGCAAAAAACGCGAGGAAGATCGGCGGGCACGCGCAGGAAATACCGGAACCTGCCTCTTATTCCGCAGAGGAGTGGGCGCGACTGCCGAATTTCGGAGGAGATCAACATGTCTCATAACCGTTCACTTAAGGTCCTGGGAGCGGCCCTGGCCTTGGGCCTGTTCCTTGCCAGTTCTCCGGCGCTCTCCGGGGAAGACCTCAATTACGCCTCGCGGGGAACCCGGCCGGTGAAGGGGATGAAGCTGAAGGTCAGCCCGAACGCAAGATATCTCGTCAATCAGGACGACAAGCCCTTCCTCTATCTTGGCGATACGGCCTGGACGCTCTTTAAGAGGCTGAAGCGCGAGGAGGCGGATGAATATCTCCAGAACCGCCAGGCCAAGGGATTCACTGTCATCCAGGCTTATCTCCTGCGGGGGCTCGAATGGCCGAATGCCTATGGCGATTTGACTTTGCTCGATCGGGACCCCACGAAGTTCAATGAGGCCTTTTTCAAGAATGTTGACTATGTTGTGAATAGGGCCAACGAACTCGGTCTGGTGATGGGGATTGTGGTCACCTACGGTGAACACGTCCGGGCGACCCGGACCACCGAGCAGGTCTTCAATCCCACGAATGCGTTCGCGTTTGGCAAGCTGCTGGCCGCGCGCTACAAGGACAACGCGGTCATCTGGCTCCTGGGAGGTGACCGGCCCGCGGCCCAGGATGAAGCGGTGTGGACCGCGATGGCCAAGGGGCTCAAAGAGGGATGCCAGGGAACGCAGCTCGTCTCTTACCACGGATCCGGGCCCAGACCGGGGGTCACAGATTACTCTTCATCCTTCTGGTTTCACGACGCCGACTGGCTGGACTTCAACATGATCCAATCCGGACATCGCTGGGGAACTTTGAACTACGAATTCATCACCCACGATTACAACCTCAACCCTGTGAAGCCCACGATCGATATGGAAGCGCGGTACGAGAACCACCCCGACGTCGGCACGACCGGCCAGCGGATGGACGCGCACCAGGAACGCGAAGCGGCCTATTGGAACATGCTGGCGGGGGCGGCGGGGCACGGCTACGGGAACAACAATATCTGGCAGTTTTGGGATCCCGATAATCCTCCGCCCAATGCAAACCATCCTTTTCCTTTCATTCCTCTGCGCGGCACAACGCATTGGCGCAAAGCGATGGATATGGAAGGCGCCTGCGACATGGGCCTGGTACGGAAGTTCTTCGAGCTCCGGCCCTGGTACCGGATGGTCCCCGACCAGTCCGTGATCGCCATGGGACAGGGTAGCGGAGAAGATCACATCCAGGCCGCGCGCGCGGAGGACGGCAGCTTCATCGCGGCCTACCTGCCCTTCGGCAATCGCGTGGGCGTTAACATGGACAAGCTCGCGGCGCCGCGCCTCAAGGCCCAGTGGTATGACCCGCGTGAGGGAACATGGACGGCGATCGGTGAATATTCCAATCGCGGCATCCGCGAATTCGTTCCGCCCTCGAACGGAGAGCAGAACGACTGGGTGCTGGTGGTGGAAGACTGGACGAAGAACTTCCCCACGGAGTTGCCCAGGTAGGGTGCCTCGATTCCTGAGGCCAAACGGGAACCATTGGGCGGACGGGGGGCATGGCTCTCTCACGAAGCGTGTGTAAGGGCCAAACCTGAATAGGCAGGGTTGTGGTCGAGCCCGACCCCGAAGAGCCAACTTTGACGAGAACGCCACGATGGACCGGCGGAGATTCCTAACCCGGACGATGGGTGGCGCGGCGGCGCTCTCGACCTTGATGGGTGCGTCCGGGCCGCTGGCAACAGCAACGCCCGCGCCGCAGATTCCCGGAAGAGGCTTTGCAAGGACGCCGGCGGCGGGGCCTCTCGAAGTCCACCCGGCGAATCCCCGCTACTTCACCGACGGCAGCGGGCAGCCCGTGTTCCTCACGGGTTCGCACACCTGGGCGGGCCTGCAGGATATGGGGCGGCCTCCTGTGCGGCCTTTCGCGTGGCGCGAGTTCTTGGACATGCTGCTGGACCACAATCACAACTGTACCAAGCTGTGGATTTGGGTGCAGGCCGAGGGCGGCCCTTGGACCGATGACAAGATCCAGTTCGAACCGCTTCCTTACCTCAGAACCGGCCCGGGCACGGCGATGGACGGGAAGCCAAAATTCGATTTGGTCAAATTCAACGAATTGTTTTTTGAACGACTCCGCGCGAGAACCATCGAAGCGGGCGAGCGGGGAATCTACGTATGCATCCAGCTCTTTCTTCCCGGTGCCAGCGAAAAGCGCGGTGGGCCGTGCGACCCGTGGCCCAGCCATCCTTACAACCTCCGGAACAACATCAACGGCTTCGACGGAGAGAAGCAGGGAACTTCCACGGTCGATCTTGACCGGCCCGAAGTGCGCGCGATGCAGGCCGCCTACATGCGCAAGGTTATCGATACGGTCCATGACCTCGACAACGTTCTCTTCGAGGCAGTGGGTGAAGGCGGGCGCAGAGATTGGGACTGGTGGGTCGTGGATTTCGTCCACGTCTACGAGAAGAGTAAAGGGAAGCAGCACCCTGTGGGTCTGACCGGCGGAGGCGCTGAAAGCCTTCCGGATATGCTGGCGAGCCCCGCCGATTGGGTGGGAGCGGGTTGGAACGACGGCCATTTCAAGACCGACCCGCCCGCCTGGGACGGAAAGAAAGTGAGCATTCTCGACACTGACCATCTGTGGGGCCATGGAGGGACCACGGCGTGGGCTTGGAAATCTTTTCTTCGCGGACACAACACCTGGCTGATGGACGCGTGGTCGCCACTTCCCGGGCGGCCCTGCGGCCAGGCGAATTGGTTGGCACGCCCCGGCGCTCCGGACCGCGACGTGAACCTCCGCAACCATTGGACGTGGGAACCGGTTCGCATGGCGATGGGGAACACGCGCGCCTACGCGTTGCGCGTCAATTTGATGTCGATGACACCACGCAATGAGCTGGCCTCCACCGGGTATTGCCTGGCCAATCCACCTTGGGAATACCTGGCCTACTTGCCGGAAGGCGATGAGGTGACGCTCGACTTGTCAACCGCCAGCGGAACGTTGACGGCGGAATGGATGCATCCCGTTGAGGGAACGATTGTCCCCGGAGGCCCGGTGAGTGGAGGCGCAAGACTCAATTTTTCCGCGCCCTTCAGCGGCGCCGCCGTCCTCTATGTCAAGAAGCGATGAGAAGGAACGCCCAGAGGGCGCCGCTCGAAGGTCATGCATCAAGACGGAGGGAATCATGAATCGACGTAGATTTCTGACCAACACGATGGCGTGTACGGCCGCCGTCGCGGCATTCTCCTCGCGGGCGGTTGGAGGGAAGAAACCGACCGGATCGCAGCAGGTTCCGGGCTACGATCCCAAGCCCGCGCCCGCCACGGGGCCTCTGCGGGTGCATCCGACGAATTCCCGCTATTTCGCGGACGCCAGTGGCAAGGCCATCTTTCTGACCGGCGCGCACACTTGGGCCAACTTTCAGGACATCGGGATTGCTCCTCTGCAGCGCTTTCACTGGCCCGCTTACATCGACATGATGGTGAAGCACAACCATAACTTCATGCGCTTCTGGCACTGGATGCAGGCGGCCTACGCGCCCTGGACTGACGAGAAGATGCTCGTTGACCCGCTGCCTTACCTGCGCACGGGGCCGGGCACGGCGAAGGACGGCCTGCCCAAGTTTGACCTCACCAAATTCAACCCCGCGTACTTCGAGCGCATGCACACGCGTATTGCCTACGCGCGTGACCACGGCATCTACGCCGCCGTGCAACTCTTCCAGAGTTTCAGCGAGAAGAAGGATGGCGGGCCATGTGATCCCTGGGTCGCGCATCCTTACAACGGCGCCAACAACATCAACGGCTTCGACGCCGAGAAGTCCGGAACCGGCATGGTGGATATGGACCGCTCCGACGTCCGCGAGGTTCAGGGGAAGTATCTTCAGAAGATCGTTGATACGGTCCAGGACCTCGACAACGTCCTCTACGAAGTGATCAACGAGGGCGGGAACAAGGACTGGGACTGGTGGGTTGTCAATTTCATGCACGAGCAGGAAGGGAAGAAAGGAAAGGTCCATCCTGTGGGATTGACAGGTTGGAACGCCGAGACGGTCGAACAGATGCGCAACAGCCCCGCGGAGTGGATTTCCATCGGCTCCGACGCCGGAGCGTTCTGGAAGACCGACCCGCCCCCCTGGGACGGAAAAAAGGTGAGCGTGTGCGACACCGATCACCTGTGGGGGCACGGCGGCACCCCGTCGTGGGCGTGGAAGTGCTTTGTCCGAGGACACAATACCCTGCTGATGGATTCGTGGGATCCAATTCCCGGCCGGCCCTGCGGTCAAGTGAATTGGGCCTCGCGGCCGGGGTACCCGACCCGCGATCTCAATCGACGCGACGATTGGACCTGGGAACCCGTGCGCAAGGCTATCGGCAACACGCGCACTCTGGCGAAAAGAGTTGGTCTAGCGGCGATGGTCCCCCGCGATGAGCTGGCCACCAGCAAGTACTGCCTGGCGAATCCGGGCACGGAATATATCGTCTACCTTCCCGAGGGTGACGAAGTCACCCTAGACCTGACTTCGGCGCCGGGAACCTTTGCTGTGGAATGGATGGACCCGGTGGAAGGCACGATCACTCCGGGCGGCACCGTTCAGGGCGGTGGCAAACCCAGTTTCGCTGTGCCCTTTCCGGGGGCGGCCACGCTCTATATGCGCAAAAGCTAGATGCAAGGCATCCCTGTGGACGCAAAGCGCAAATGATTCGGTAAAAGGAGTCAAACCATGTTCCTGAGAATAAGAGGCCTGAAATTGATGTTTTGGGGTTTGTGGATGGCCGCATGGCTGATGGTCATGGGGACGGCAGGCCCTGCCCTGGCGTCGCCGACGAACGTCAGCTTCTCGCTGTCGGCCCCCACTGTGGACGCTTACGATTTCGTAGAGGTCACCATCAATGTAACTTCTCCGGACGCCAAGAATCCCTTCACGGACGCCGCGGTCGAAGCGCAGTTTGGCAGAAGCGGCGAGAGCAAGCGGCTCTCCGTCAACGGCTTCTGCGATTCGGCGGATGGCAGCGTCTTCCGGGCGCGGTTCATGCCCTGGGCGCCGGGCGACTACTCCTACTCAGTTACCTACCGCCAGGGGGCCTTCACCAAGGCCGACTCCGGCAAGTTCCACGCTGTGGCGGGCCATCGGCGCGGCCCGGTCCGCGTCGATCCCCAATATCCCTGGCATTTCATCTGGGAGGGTACGGGCGAGCACTACTTTTTTAACGGCACCACGGCGTTTTGGCTGATGGGCTGGCACGAAGATCGCGTCATTCAGTACATCATTGACCGCCTGCATGGGATGAAGATCAACCGCATCCGGGCGCTGATTTCCGGCGCCACAGAAACCCTCTGGGGCGAGCCGGTAATGCCGGGCGAGAACTTCAACACCTTTCTGCGGCCGTGGATTGCGGAGCGACCGGAAAGCCTCGACAATCCCGGCATTGACTTCACGCGCTTCAACACACCTTACTGGCAGAAATGGGAGCGCATGTTGCGTTATGCCCGCGAGCGCGACGTGATTATCTCCGCGATCATTGATATCTCCACCCATCACGCGCAGGCCGCGGCAGGCAGTGAAGATGAGCGACGGTACATCCGGTACGCGGTCGCGCGGCTGAGCGCCTTCTCCAACCTCAACTACGATCTGGGTGATGACCTCGACAGCTTCCGCGACGAAAAGTGGGCGCACGCGACGGGGACGATGATTGAGAACCTGGACCCGTACAAGCACTTGGCGACGAGCCATCCCGTGTATCGTCAGCATCAGGATCGTGCGTCCGACTGGTTCGGATTTACTTCCATCCAGAACTGGTCGCACCGGCAGCACGCCCTCATGCTGGAAGAGCGGGAAATTCAAAAGAAGACGGGGCGCATTATCCCGCAGACGAACGAAGAGTACGGATACGAAGACCATTATCCGCACTGGGCCCCCGCGCCGCCGTTGGAATCCGCAGAAACCTTGCGCCAGATGGCCTGGGACATTGCCATGGCAGGCGCTTACGGGACCGCGGGGGAGAGTTGCCGTCGCGGTACGAACGTCTGGCCGGACAGCGGCGGGGGTTGGATCAACGGGCGCGGCGACGATACGATGGTGATGCTCAAAGGCTACGAGCACATGGTGGATTTCTTTACCAGTTTCGAGTGGTGGAGGACCGAACCGCACGATGAGTTGGTCAGCAAGCCCGCCTATTGCCTGGCCAAGCTCGGCGAGATCTATGCGGTGTACATTCCGCTTCGCCCGCTGTGCGTTAATGTCGAGCACTTCGGCTACGAGGACGAATGCGGCGACATCACGATCAAACTCGAGCCGGGAACTTACAACGCGAAATGGTTCAGCGCCACTACGGGTGAAGTCGTCCCCCTGCCTCCCGTCCAGGGGCCGTCGTGGACGCTGCCGAACCCTCCCGGTTGGATGGATTGGGCGCTGCTGATCGAGAAGGCCAAGAAGTAATCGAACGGACAGGGCGAAGGAACGCGCGACGCGGCCGCTAGGTCAGAGCGCCGAGGTCCGCGAGCTCTTTGTACAGAGCGGAGGGGTTCGTCTGGCAATCTGACGGGAGGGATTGAGCAATGATACCCAACGGATTCAGACAAACACTTCACCATCATCCTGCACGGTCAACGGCCATTCAGTTCTGGTGCTGCATAGTCTTGATGTGCCTATCACGATGCGCAGTTGCCGCGCCGTCCGAATCTTCCGGAGGCCTCATAAAGATTCACCCGGAAAACCCGCACTACTTCATCTATCGCGGGAAACCAACGATTCTGGTCACCTCCGCCGAACATTACGGGGCGATGATCAACAAGGACTTCGACTACATCGCGTATTTCGACATGTTGAAATCCTATGGGCTCAACTACACGCGGATCTATCCCGGAGCGATGTTCGAGCCGCAAGGGAAATTCCTTCCGGGCAACACACTCGGGCCGAGACCGTGGAGTCTGATTGTGCCCTGGGCGAGGAGCGACCAACCTGGCTATCTCTTCTGTGGAAACAAGTTTGACCTCGACCGCTGGGATCCGGAGTATTTCGCGCGCCTGAAGGATTTCATCACCAAGGCGGGGGAGCGTGGAATTGTGGTGGAGATCTGCTTCTTCAACGCCCAGTACTCGGACACCTGGCCGCTCTCGCCCCTTTATCATGAGAACAACATTCAGGGTGTGGGTAGATGTTCATTCGAGGACGCCCAGACGCTCAAGTGTCCGGACGTGGTCGAGCGCGAGGCCGACTACGTGCGCAAGATCACCCAGGAAGTCAACGAATTCGACAATGTGGTTCTGGAGATCTGCGACGAGCCGGCACTCTTCACGCCCTTCGAACGGGCCGGTCCCTGGGTTGGGCACTTGATTGAAGTTGCGGCGGACGCGGAAAAGAGCCTCCCCAAGAAGCACTTGCTCGCTCAGGAGGTCGAGGGGCCGGTCGGAGGGCCCATCGATTTCTCAGGCAGCCCCAACCTCACGGTCATCGTCGGCCAGTACGTGCAGGCGGGCGGAATGGACCAGATGGGAGGCATCAAAGCTCTCGACCTTGAGTACCAACATAACAAGCCGATTGAGATGAACGAAACCTTCTATTACCCGCTCGACTACGAGGACGACAAGATTGCGGACTCACGCGTCGAGGCCTGGGAATTCATCGTCGGGGGTGGCGCGAGCTTCAATCAGTTGAATGGCTTGTTTACGGCGGAGAATCCCAAGGGGAATACTCCGGACAATCGCCAGCTTCTCGCCGGGCTCAAGATCCTGAAGGATTTCATCTACGGCTTCGACTTCGTCAAGATGAAACAGGATAAGAAGTTCGTGGTGAGCAGCGTGCCTGCGGGAGCCTTTTGCAGGGGAATCAGCGAGCCGGGCAAGCAGTACGCGCTCTACCTGCACCATAGTGTGGTGATGGGCCGCGGGAACGGATATCGGGCGACTCCGGGAGCTTACGTCGAACTTCTGGAGCTCGACCTGCCCGCGGGAACTTACCAAAGCGATTGGGTGGACCCGGCAACCGGAGCGACGGTGAGTTCCGCGACGATCCAGCACCAGGGAGGAACACGGGCGTTCATTTCGCCCCAACACGCGGTGGACGTAGCGCTGCGCATCAAGCGCACGTAAGAACTCGCGCGGTCACCTCGAGGCTTGCGGGGTCAGTTCTATCAGGCTGGCTCCTACGTTTTGTCCCGTTGAGGAGCCTGCCGACGAATCGGAAGGAGTGTAACGAAATGCCAAAGCGCATCGGTCTCTTGGCTCTCTTGCTGGCTATTTCGCTGGCCTGCGCCTACGCCGAGCCCATCAAGTTGCATCCCGCCAATCCTCACTATTACCTCTTCAACGGTCAGCCGACGATCTTAATTACCTCGGCTGAGCATTACGGCGGCGTCATCAACAAGGACTTCAATTATGTCGCCTACTTCGACGCGTTGAAGTCTTACGGGCTGAACTACACGCGCATCTACGCGGGCGCGATGTTCGAGCCCATCGGGAAATTTGCTGACGGCAATCCCTTGGGTGCCAAACCTCAAGCCCTCATTCTTCCCTGGGCGCAGACGAATGCGCCGGGGTATTTGCACGGCGGCAACAAATTCGACCTCGATAAGTGGAATCCCGAATATTTCGAGCGGCTGAAGGATTTCATCGTTAAGGCGGGGAAGCGCGGTATCGTAGTGGAAATCTGCTTCTTCAACGCCCAATACTCGGACACCTGGCCAATCTCTCCTCTCTATTATGAGAACAACATCCAGGGCGAAGGGAATTGCCCCTACCAGGATGCTCAGACACTGAAGCACCCGGACGTCGTGCGCCGGGAGAGCGACTACGTGCGCAAGATCACCCAGGAAGTCAACGAATTCGACAATGTGGTTCTGGAGATCTGCGACGAGGCGCCGGATATCGGACAGCCGCCCACTCCCCTCGACGAGGCAGGCGCGTGGGTGAGCCATCTCGCGGACGTGGTCGTCGAGGTCGAAAAGAACCTCCCCAAGAAGCATCTGCTTGCCGTGCAAGTAGAAGGCCCGGTGGGAGGGCCTCTGGACCTGTCCGCAAGTCCCAAGGTCACCGTGATCGTCAACCAGTACGTGTGGCAGGCAGGATTCCAGATGGGAGGTATGAAAGGGCTCGAGTTGGAATACGCGCGCAACAAACCCATCGAGTTCAACGAGACCGACTGGTATCCCATCTGGTACCGAGGTGATGCCGTGGCCGACTCGCGCGTGGAAGCTTGGGAGTTCGTTGTGGGGGGCGGAGGGAGTTTCAATCATCTGAATGGACGTTATACGGCCGCCGATCCCGCGGGTAAGACGGCGGACAACGCCCAAATTCTCAGCGCACTGAAGCACCTGAGAGAGTTCATGTACAGCTTCGATTTCCTCAAGATGACTCCGGACAAGACCTTTGTGTTGGACGGAATTCCCGCAGGAGTTTATTGTCGGGGGATCAGCGAACCGGGGAACCAGTATGCCTTGTACCACCACCACAGCAAATACAAGGAAGAAGGCACGAGCTCGTACATCGTCACGCCGGGCAGTTACACCGAGAACCTGGAGCTTGTCCTTCCCAGCGGCACCTACAAGGCGGACTGGGTCGATCCCGCCTCGGGGGCAACACTGGGCAGCGAGACCTTCACGCACCACGGTGGCAATCGGATTTTTGCCACCCCCAAGCACGCTGTCGACATTGCACTGCGGATTAAACGTCCTTAGACTCTTACCAGCATTGCGAGGGGGAGTCATCGGTTGAGAGACGGGCGGGCACTGGCGTTCGTGGCGATTGCAGTTATTGCCCTCAATACCTGGACAAGCGCCCAGATCGCGGCGAATCCTGCGCAGAAGGCCTTCGACCGTGGTGTTGAGTTGCAGCAGAAGGGCGACCTGGCCGGGGCGCGGCAGTCGTACGAGGCGGCATTAAGGCTTGCGCCGCAACGGGTGGACGTGCTTTCGAACCTGGGTCTGGTATATTCCCAGCTGGGAGAAGTGGAGCGCGCCGTGAAATGTCTCCGCGACGCGCTCAAGCTCGCCCCCAAGCAGCCTGCCATTCGACTGAATCTCGCTGTCGTGCAGATGCGTGCAAAACAGTATGAGCCCGCCCAACGCGAGCTGGCGAAGGTCGTTGCGACACAGCCGTCAAACCTCGTCGCCCGCAATCTTCTCGGCCTGTGCCTGCTGAAACTGGACCGCATGCCGGAGGGCATCGCTGAACTGGAGACGGTTCGCCGGGCGAACCCGAAGGACCGGGACCTGACCTATACGCTGGCCTCCGCATACGTCAAGGCCAACCAGCTGGACAAGGCGGAGCCCCTGGTCACGAAACTTGAAGGTGATGATTCGGCGGAGGCACATTTCATTGTCGGCGCTTATTACCTGGCGAAGTTCGACCATCGGAGGGCCATTGAGGAGTTCAAACTGGCGCTGGAGCGAAATCCTAAGCTTCCGGAAGCCCACGCCCAGCTCGGTTATGCCTACTTCTTCGATTTCAAGTGGGACCTCTCCGTCCAGATGTGCGAAGAAGAGTTGGCGCTCAATCCCGACGACAGCAACGCCGTAAGCCTTCTCGGTTCGCTTTACCGGCAGCGGGGGCGGCTCGACGAAGCGGCTGCCCTCCTCGACAGAGCGATCCGCTTGCGCCCCAACGATTACGAAATCCTGTATCAGATTGGCCTTCTCGCTCAGGCCAGGAACGACTATCCCGAGGCGGCTGCCATTCTGGAGAAAGTTGCGCGAGCGAAGCCGGATTTCCCTCCCGCTCACATCAGTCTCGTGCGGGTGTACGGGAGACTAAAGCGTTTAGAGGATGCGAAACGCGAGCAAGCCATTGTTGACCAACTGAATATCGCCCGGAAGAATCAGCCCACCGTCCGCGACAAGGCCCTTTATGACGCTTTCAAGACCGCGCAATAGTTGTGCCGGCTCAATCCGCCTCAGAACACCTCAAGAGAAACACGAAGGGCGGGGAAGAAATCACTTCGGAGGGCTGGATTCGACAACCCCCCTGCCGAGCGGCTGGGCCACGTATTGGTTGAGCAGCCGCGCCTTGGCGAGTTCCTCCTCGGCGGAGGGATCACCGAGGGTCTTCAGCAGGAGCCCGAGTCCGTAGTGCCCCATGACGAAATCGGGACGCAGGCGGATGGTCCTCCGGAACGCTTCCGTGGCTTCCTGGGTTCTTCCCAGGCGGCCCAGCACGATCCCCTGGTTATAGGCTGCCATGAAGAACGAGGGGTCGGCGGCCAGCGCCTTTTGAAACGCCGCCAGGGCTTCTTCGGACCGGCCTTCGTTCGTGAGTTTGATTCCATCCGCGTTCAGCGCATTGGCTTTGCCCATCGCCGCCCGAGACCGCTGCAGAGATTCCACCTGCGCGAAGAACTGCTTTGCTTCTTCCTTCCTGCCTTGCGACTGGAGCAACAACGCCAGGTTGTAAGTCGCGTCGGTGAGGTTGGGTTGCAACCGCACCGCTTCGCGAAAGGCGCCTTCGGCTTTCTCCCCGGCCTTTTCGCGCCGGTAGAGCTTCCCCAGCGCGAAATGTGCCTCGGCGAGATTAGGGCGAAGTCGGATGGCTTCATTCAAGTGTTTTGAAGCGGCCGACAGATCATCCTCTTCGAGAGAAATCTTGCCCAGCTCCAATTGCGCGTACGCATCTCCCGCGTTGAGGTCCAGGGCGGCGCGGAATTCCTGAGCCGCGCGAGCGTTGTCGTGCTGCTTGGCAAAGGCCAATCCGAGGCCATAGTGCGGGCCGCTCAGCCGCGGGTTCAAATCCAAAGCCTTGCGGAAAGACTCGATGGCTTTTGGGAAATCGTTGGACTCGTATCGTGCCTTCCCGAGAAGAACGTAGAGATCGGCATTCGCGGGCGCGAATCGGATGGCCTGCTCCAACTGTGCTGCCGCCGCGGCGCTGTCGCCTTCTTGCGTGAGGATAGAACTGAGGTCCACGCGGGCGTCGACGTGGTCGGGTTTCAGACGTAAGACCTCCGCAAATTCGTCGACCGCGGCGGGGAGATGTTCCTTCCCCATGCGGCTCAAGGCCACTCCCAGCGCGTAGTGCGCTTCGACGAAATCCGGTTTCAACCGAATCGCAGTTCTCAAAGCCTGTGCAGCCCCCTTGATGTTGCCCTGGCGAAGCAGGCTCAAACCCGATTTGTATTGCCCTTCCGCGTCCGTGCCTTGAGTAAGCTGCACACGCCGGAAGAACGATGGCGGAGCAGGTCCATGCTCCTTCTCAACCGTGAGGAACCTGCTTCTGGTTGCGTTCTCGCCCATCGTCGCCGGCGAGGCGCCAGGCGGCTCGACGATGTGCAGGATCTGGTCCGGCTTCGGATTGTCGATGACCTGGGACACTCCGCTGGGCCAGCGGATACTGATCCCCAAAATGGTTGTTTCCATTCCGATTCCGAAAACAATTCGGCGGTCATTGGAGGAGGCGTAGCTTCCGCCAGGGCTGACCGTGCGGTACTGGATCTTGCCTTTGCCGGTGGTAAGCTCGACGCGGGCTCCGACGGCGTCCCGGTTGCTCTTCGTCCCTTGCAGATCTAGTTCGATCCAGTGGTTTCGATTCCCGCCCTCGTTGCGGAGCAGGTGGGCGGGGCCCTGGTAGTCAGAGACCACGACGTCGATGTCGCCGTCGTTATCCAAATCGCCGAACGCCGCACCCCTTGCCACCCAGGGTTGACGGAACACTTCTCCGGCCTCCGCGGAGATATCGACGAACTTTGATTTGGAGTATTTCAAAAGCAGGGGCCGCTGCAGGTAGCTGAGGTGAGGTTGGGTGACTGCGATATTGTCCATTACGTGGCTGGTGGCGATGAACACTTCGTTGTCGCCGTCGTTGTCGAAGTCATAGGCGTGAATACCCCAGCCGCCGTGAGGACGCGAGATCTCAGCCAAGTTCGAAGTGACGCTGGCGTACTCAAAAGTCCCGTTTCCATTGTTGCGAAACAGCGAAAAGTATTCGTAGGGCAGCGCGGTCGTGAGGATGTCGGTAAATCCATCGTTATCCAGGTCCACCGCGTCGGTTCCCATTCCCGAAAAAGTGTTTCCGTCTTCGGTGTAGCCCACGCCGGCGATGGCTGCCTCCTCGGTAAAGGTGCCGTCGCCGTTGTTCTTGAAAAGGAATTGCGGGAACGCGTCGTTCGCAACATAGATGTCGGTTCGGCCGTCGTTATCGAAGTCCCCGAACGACACTCCGAGTCCGTACCCCGGGCTGGCCTTGATTTTGCTGGGTCCGCTGACGTCGGTGAATGTTCCGTCGCGATTATTGTGGAAGAGATAATTGGAAACGGCCTTGAACTCGTTGGGATGGCAGTAGGCGCGCCCGCCGGGGATATTGGGGCCGCACACCATTGCGCCCATTCCGAAATTCCACTGCAGGTAACGGGTGACGAAGAGATCCAGGTAGCCGTCGTTGTCGTAATCCAGGAAGCCAGCGCTCATGTTCCAGCCGTCGGTGTGGACTCCCGATGGCGCGGTCACGTCGGTGAACGTCCCATCACCGTTGTTGTGGTAAAGAAGGCTGGGACCATAGTTGGTGACGAACAGGTCGGGATACCCGTCGTTATCATAGTCACCGGCTGCCACGCCCATGCCATATCCTTTGCCTTTCACTCCGGCCTTTTCCGTGACATCGGTGAAGGTCCCGTCGTGATTGTTCCTGAAGAGACGATTCCAGTATTCGGGTTTGGATTTGTCCGGAGGCGGGTCCTCCCGCTGCGGGTTTCCCAGGGCCGCACCGTTGACAAAGAAAACGTCCAGCCAGCCGTCTTTGTCGTAGTCGAGCAGGGCGACTCCACCGCCCATGGTCTCGATCAAATACTTGTTAGGGGTCGGCGAATTAAGGTACTGAAAGTGGAGCTTGGCGCTCTCCCGCCCTTCAACGTATTGGGCCGTCGTCCTGGCAGGCGGTGGCATGGTCTTCAGCCCCGCGGCACCGGCGGCCACAAGAATCAGCACCAAGCTCCTTTGTATCGATGGAATCTTCATGTCCCAGAGAGAGGGCGCGTCAACCTTAGCGTTTTAATGTAACATAGGCCAAAGCCATGATAAACGCCCAGCCGCAACCCGGATCACGTTCTTCCGCTCGGGCGGGAGTCTCCCGGTTGTTGGCCCGAGATTACGACGTTTCGCGGTCTTTGCCGCCCTCCGGCTTCTCCATTGCCCGCGCTATTCGGACAGGACTGGTGACTGGTCTCCTTTCCGCCCTGATGCTGTCGGCCACGGCCTTAATTGCCTTGGGTGGGGAAGTGGCTTTCCTCACTGCGCAAAGTACGACCTCCATTGCGGCAAGCGAAGACGGGCGATTAAACGGAATCAACAGGTTGATCGACGCCGGAGATCTCACTGCCGCGCGCCAGATGCTGGCCGAGGAAGTCGCTTCGCGGGGCGACAGCTATCAAACCTTTTTCCTCGAGGCAAAGATCCTCTTTCGCGAGGGCAAGTACCGGGAGTCACTCAAGACTCTGGAACGCGCGCTTTCATTGAATCAGCGGGATGCAGAAGTCTACAAATTAGTCGCGTCGAACGCCATCCTCGTAAACCGGATGGACATCGCTGAGCAAGCGTTGAAGAGCGCATCCCAGTTGGCGCCGGCTGACTATACGGTTTACTTCAACCTGGGAGCACTTTACTACACCGATAGCCGGTTTCCTTCCGCCCTACCCGTCCTGGAGAAATCCGTAACTCTCAATCCGGATTATGTCCCGGCGCAACTTTTCCTGGGCTTGACACTGGAAGAACTCGACCAGGAACAGTCTGCGGCGGACTGCTATCGTCGGGCCATCGAGCTTGCCGAACGATCGGGGCTCAAAGGAGAGCAGCCGTACCTCTATCTCGGCAGGCTTCTGTATCGGCAGAACAAACTCAATGAGAGCCTCCCCTATCTCCAAAAGGCCACCAAGGCCAATCCCCAGTCGTGCGAGGGTTGGTGCCTTATGGCGCGAATCTACAGCACGCAAGGACAGGAAACCGATTCGGTAGCGGCGCTGAACCAGTGCATTCAGGCCGATCCGAAATACTCCGAGGCGCATTACCTGCTGAGCCGTGCCTATGTCAAGCAGGGGCAGACGGAAGCGGCTGCGAAGGAGCTATCCTTATTTCAAGAACTCAGGAAGACCGAGCAGAATAGAAAGGATCCCCGGAAAAACCAGCGTGCGACTCAATGAGGCCCCCGACGCTGGCTCTCATCCTTCAGACAATGGAAGTTACAGTTTGCGATCACTCTGCGGCGTCGCCTCCGCCCGCCTGGCCGTCCAAGAATCGTTGCACCATCCCCAATCCGTAGCTGTCAGAATTCACTTGACAGGTGCTTTATGTCCGATGGAGAATCTGGCAATCGATTATCGATTATCATGGTTCAGCCGGTCCCTCGGGCTACTCTGCGCAGCAAAGTCGTCGCACATCTGTTCGACGCCATTCTCCGCCGAGAGCTCCGCCCCGGCGAGCGTATTGTGGAAGCAAAGCTAGCGCGGCGCCTGGGGGTGGCGCAGAGCACTTTGCGCGAGGCCCTGCAGCAACTCGAACACCAGGGGCTCGTTACAAAACACGAGAACCGGGGGACTTTCATTACCCGACTTACCGCTGAGGACATTGAAGGAATTTATGTCGTCCGCCTGGAGCTTGAACCTCTGGCGGCATTCCTGGCGCGGCAGAAGTGGACGCCGGACCACCAAGCGCGCCTGACCGAGCTGCTGCAAGAAATGCGCGAGGCGAGCGAGCGTCGGGACTTTGAAGAGCTCCTGAAAAAGGATTTGGCCTTTCATCAGTTCATCTGGCGCAGCTCCGGCAACCGGGCCCTGGAACGGGCGCTGAATGCCGTTTGCCCGTCCATCTTTGCCGGCTACCTGATGTTTTTCATGTCAGGGGACACGTATGACTTTGCCGAGGATTACCGGGAACATCAGACCCTCCTTGCGGCATTTGAGAGGGGCAGTCCGGAGGAAGTCCGCAAGATCTTTCGAGAGATGACCGAGGTTTTCCGCGTTCAAGACGTTCATAACCTGCGCGCCCTGTCGGCGGAAGAAACCCCCGCCGCATCGGCCAGTGGGACAATTCCACCATAGATTTGGCAACTTTGCACTGGTCCACGATGGACTTGGCATCGGGAAAGGGTCTCCAGGAGACAATCGACTCGCGGCATCTTCGCAGGCTTGGGCTGACTCTGGTGGCCGGGATTCTCAGCATCAGTGCAGTGCCGTTGGAGCACGCCACTTGCCACTCCGGTGGTCCCTCCCGGCCCAGTTGCTTGGAAGCCGTGGCGTTGTACGGAACCGTCCTCTACTTGTTGCGTGAGGATGCGGCGGCGATAGCAACGCTGGCCCACGCTCACGACTTGCGGCCGGAGGATTCTGCCCTGAAGAATTTGCTCGCACGCTCGGCACCGAGGTGACCCAGACGATTATGGCAACCGCCCAACCAGAACCGAATGTCGCCCGGCCGGGAAGGTTTCCGGCCTGGCTTGCTCTTTCGCTCCTCACCATACTTCTCTGGGGTGTGTGGGGCGCAACGTCCAAGGCCGTCTCCAACCATATCGACGCCTACATGAATCAGGTCCTGTTCACAATGGGGCTGGTTCCATTGATGCTCCTGGTGCTGCGCTCGCGCAGGCTCGCTGGAGGCAATGACCGGAAACGCGGAATCTTCTATGCGTTCATTACCGGCATCCTCGGCGGCACGGGGAATATCGCTTTCTTCAAATCGCTGACCGTGGGCGGACAGGCCTCGGTGGTCGTCCCCATGACCGCCATGTCCCCCCTGGTAACGGTTCTGATGGCTCTGGCGGTGCTTCGAGAAAAGTTGAGCCGAAGCCAGAAGATCGGGCTGGGCGTCGCCTTTGTAGCGATCTATCTCTTGAGCATCGAAGGCTGACACGTCATCACGATACGAAGGCAGGAAAGGAGAACATTCATCGATGCACCTTCCCGCATGGCTCATTTATGCGCTGATCGCCCTTATCTTCTGGGGAATCACCGGCGTGACCCAGAAGCTCTCCACTAATGCCATTTCCACGCAGCTAAGCTTTCTCTGGTTTGCCATCGCCTTCGTTCCCATCGCCCTGGTCATTCTGGCAAGCGTGCCCCTCGACTGGCATATGAAACCGAAAGTGTTCTGGCTGGCAGCGGTGGGTGGGGCATTGAATGGGCTGGGTGCCTTCACCAGTTTCGCGGCGCTGGAGTCCGGTGGCAAAGCTTCGATCGTCATTCCGCTGGTTTATCTCTACCCGCTGGTAACGATTCTCCTGGCTCTAGCGTTTCTGCACGAGCGCATCACGGGTGTGCAGGGGACAGGGATCGCTCTGGCAATCGTCGCCGCCATCCTGCTCTCCCGCGAGGCGCCACCCTCCGAGGCGCAACCCGATTAAGCCGCTCAGTATTCGGCCACAATCACCGTGTGACCGCTGGTGCTTCCTGGCAGCCGGATGTCTCCTTTGGCGGAATCGAATTCCTGCCAACCCTTCCCGTTGACCGTCACGCTCCGGATCGGCTTCGATTCCGGGTGGCGGAATCGAACGACGATCTCTTGCGGAGCGTTGCGAGTGGGAGGATCAAGTGCCATCTCGATCTTCCCCTCCCCGGCCTTCGACCGAATTTCGTAGCTCATCTTGCCGAAGTAGGTTGAGGCATCCTTGATCCCGATCGTCTCTCCGTCGCGCAGCCAGTAGCGAGGCAGGCCTCGCCCGAGGTGAAGCGTGCCATCGAGTTCCGCCACGAACATCAGCCGCAGCCAGTAGTTCGACTGCGATTCATCTGAAGACTTGAAGTGGTCCCCCACGAAATAACCGAGCTCGGGCAGGGGATGTTCGCAAAACATCCGCAAGGTCTCGTCGTAGCCGGCAGCGAAAGGATTGAAGTAGGCACGGAGGAAATGCTCGATCTGATCACGGTAGAAATAGGGCAACGGCCCGTGCAGCAGATTGGGTTGCATCGAGAAGCCGCCACGCGAGAACCAGAAGCGGTCAAACGTCGGAATCGAATAGCCGAACTTATCAGATATGTACCGGTTGTCCTCGTAGTCCTTCAGGATCCATTCCGTCTCGCGACTCCTGGGATCCATGAGACGGGTGATCGGTAACATAATGGCGCCTTCGAGCGTTTCCCGCAGCCAGCCGTGGGCGCGCCCGCGCGTGTAGGGATTGGATGGGAAATCCGGCACATACGTGCCGTCCCGCAACCGTGCCACCGGTGCGCGGACCGAGGCCTCGCGATAAGCGCGCAGAATATCCTGCCGATAGTTTTCTGCCTCCGTCACCAAGGCGGCGCCTTCGGGGTGACCATAATCCTTGAGTGCCGCAGCCGCATCGGCAAGACCCCACCAGGAAAAGGCATTGGTGGAAAGCCAGAACCAGAAGTCGGTCACGTCTTCGAGTGAACCGGCGGGGAGCAGCCCGTATTCCGGCACGCGCCGGCCCTGCGCGTCGAGCCGCATCGTTCCTTTCCGCTCATTAGTGATCCACCGGCAGGCGTCGATCAGGTGCGGTGCCGCGTGTTCCATCCAGGCGCGGTCACGGGTGTGCCAGTAGTGTTCCGCCAGACCCCAGAGAATCCAGCCGTGATGCTGGTTGTAGTCGCCTGCCTCGTAACCGCCGGCCCCATAGAGGACACCCTTCTGACTTGTGAAATTGCCCGGCAGGCGCACGGTCCCCTGGTAGTGCAGGAAGAGTTCGAGCGAGCGTTCAGCTTCCTTCCAGTAGCCGCGGCGGTCGAGGTCGGAGATCATCATGATCGACTCGTTCCCGAAAGCGCCGTAGTAAAACGAACCCACGCGCGCCACATAGCGGTCGGCGCCGACTTCGCGCTCGTCGTTAATCAATAAGTGGATCAGGTGCGCCTTGTAGAATTCGTTGAGCATCGGCTCGGGGGTGCGAATCTGGGAGCCGGCAGCCACGCGTCCCCGCCAGAACTTCGCCACATCTTCCCGCTCGCGTTCCGGGCGGAGCGCGCGAAGGTGGCTGATTTCCTTGGCATCCGTCAGCGTGATGAACGGCACTTTGACGAACAGCGTGTGTTCTTTGTGCCCGCCAAGCTCCAGATCGTACTTAACACCGTCGGGAGAATTGCTCAGCCGGCCTGCGCCCCGTGTATCCGCCAGCAGGCGCAGCACGCTTTTCCCCTCGTGGGTACCCATGATCTGGTCCCCGTCCAGCCGCAGAGTCTCGAAGTGCTTTCCGACACCGCCGTGTTCCTCCTTGGCCGAGGTCGCGAAACCGAGGTGGGCCTTCTGGACTTCCGGGGAATTGTTCACGATACGGAATTTCAGAAATGCCACCACCGGATCGTCGCTCTGCATCGGGGGAGACGAGTTCAAGTTCGCCGCCAACACGTCCGCGAAGCCCTCCTCCTCGTAGAGGAGTTCACCCTCAACCCAGCGTGTCGTGACGATGGGAAGATAGCCGTCCGCCAGGGTGCGATCCGCAAAGTGGGAAGCCGGCAAACCGAAGTGATAGCTCATCCCGTTCGGCCAAAGGAAATGGGCGTTTGCTTTCCCCAGACGGTTCTTGGAGAAAGTGGGATGGTTCGCCCACAGGTCGCCCGAGGCCGAGAGTTCGAACCGCTGGCGACCGCCCTCCAGCCCTAGAATGAAATAGTAGGGACGCTTGATGGGCATGTCGTTCCAGGCGTCGGAGAGCGTCTGCTCCGCGTGGTCCTTGACGCGGTCGTACAGCGACTTCTCTCCAATCTCTTCCAACGCCCGGCGGTGTTCGGCAATCGTGACAGGGTCCGAGGCGCGCGTCACCAGCACGCCAAAGTCCTTGACGTAAATCCTGTCCCCCCGCACGACCTCGTCCATGGCAAAGCTGAAGGGATTGGAGGGTGATTGCACCGTCACGATAGTACGGTCGGCCTCCGGTTCATCGGAGTTGCGGGCGTAAGCGATGGCAGCGGTGAGGACGCAATTGCCGCCTTCGGCGGCAGCCCGTCTTGAGTTGTTGACGAGCGAGCCGTTGTAGACTTCTATGGGATCGTCGCACTGGCTGCGGTTCTCGAATTGGACGCGCACGGTCTCGGGAGTCTGCCAGAGGGAGTCGGTCAGCGTGCGAAGGAACTCCACTTTGGGGTGTGCTCCCGTAAAGGTCACGCGCAGCTTAAGCGCCGGGCGATACGTAACTCCCGGTGTCTTGAGTTGGCGGAATTCTTTTTCATTCGACGGCGCGAATGCGAAGCTCACGGTCCGCCCCTCGGCGCGAGAGCGAGTATCCGCTGTTTTCCACTCGCCGTTGAACCAGTCATCGTCCTCCACCCAGCCCGCGTTCCCCGCGTTCTGCTCTCCGTAGCGGCGGATGGCCGCGCCATCCCAAACTTGATGCCAGTACTCGACTTTCATCGTATCCAGCGCAGGCAAAGCGGCCCCGTCGCTGGCGAACTGGACCTCAACGCGCAGCACGCGTCGCACTTCCGGCCACTCCACGCCAACGCTCGTGGCATCCATGAGGGAGCGCCCAAAGGGCGCCACGTCCACGCTCGCTTCCTGGGCCGCAGACTGCAGGCCGGCGAAGGAGATGACGAGCAAAAGGGAAGCACAAAGAACTGTATGTCGTCGCATGATGAATCCTCGGGGATAGGTTTCAGCGCGCTGCAACGGTCAAACGGCTCACGACGTCCTCGTTCAACTCGACGCCCAGACCGGCCGTGCGGGGCAATTCGATGCGGCCGTGCTTGGGAGTGAACTCGGGCCGCACCAGCTCGCTGCGACTGATCGAGGGCCAGAGTTCCGGAACCATGAACTCGATAAAGGGCACAATAAGACGCGCGGCGCTCCGTCGCGGCCAGCGTGCCGAGCGACGGATGGACGCTCACGTAAGGCGCCACGTGCGCGCCGCGAGCCGCCCATCAATTCGTAAACGGGCCGGCCCTGGGCGGGCCGGCACGGTTCGACTTTCCTCGTGGATGACAACCTGGCCCCCCAACGGCAGCTTGGGGCTGTAGCATTGGCCATACAGAGCGGCGGAGCAGCGTGAAATCGATAATCGATTGCCGAAGCCTAGCACACCGTGATATGCCTGTCAACAAGCATGTTGCAGACTTGGCAGTTGGCCGGCCCCGCGGCGCGAACTGACTTTTTGCCCCTCATTGAGGCCCTAGTCATGGCGCGCCACATGATGCCAACTACCGCCGAGACGCTCACGGCTGAGCGGCGAATCCGCAACTTCGTAAACTCCCTCTTCCGACCCGACGGCTTGATTCAGAATCCGGAGCAAGGAACCCGATCACCTGTTTTCGCAAGGAGGCGCACTCTATGGCCTGGAGGTCGTAAGCTACTCGCCGTTTGAAGGCCGGGTGGACATTCGTGCCGCGGACGCCCGAGTGATCTTCGTTCGCTGCCCGGAGTGGCTGCGTCCCGAAGACGTTCGCCTCGACTCACCCACGGCGGTCCGTGTGGATACGGAAAAAGGTAAGGGGTGCGCACGAATCAGCGGCCAGAGGGCAGGAACGAGACTCGCGCTGCGCTTTCCGCAGCCGCTTTGGAGAAGGACCACCAAGTTGCAGGAAAGACCTACCACGTCCGCTGGAAGGGAGACACGGTTCTGGAATTGACCCGCCCGGAGCACCGTACCCCGTGTTGCAGCGCCGGGAATTGCGGCAGGATTCAGCGCCGATGAAGCCGGCTGCCGGGGATCATCGCCTGGCCCGCAACCACTGGTGAGAGCACGAGGATCAAGCCCTACAAGGTTATCGTCAGCCCGCCATCCACAACCAGGTCGGCGCCGGTTAGGTAGCCGCACTCGCGCGCGGCAAGAAAGAGCGCGGCGGCGGCGACCTCCTCCGGCAGCCCGGCGCGCCGCAAAGGAATGCGCCCGAACTTGACGTAGTAATTCATGAAGTGTTCGGTGGTGGTCTCGTCCACACCGTTAACGATCGACATCGGGGTTCGAATAAACCCCGGACTGATCGAATTGACGACGATATTGTGGGGCGCGAATTCGATGGCCAGGTTGCGCGTCAATTGCGCGACGCCGCCCTTGGCCGCAGCATAGGCGCTGGAATTGGGTTCGGAGATGAGCCGGTGGACGGAAGCAATGTTGACAATGCTTCCGCCGCCCTGCCGGCGCATTTCACCCGCCGCCACGCGCGCCATGAGAAAGTAGGCCGTCAGGTTGACGTCCACCACCATCCGCCACTCGTCGCGGGAGATATCCTCGACACTGCGCGGGACGTAGGTAGCCGCGTTGTTCACCAGGATATCCAGCCGTCCAAAGTGCGCCGCCGCCTGGGTGACGGCTTCCTCCGTCTTCCCACCGTCGGCGAGATCGACCTCCCAGGAGTGTGCGTCGTGACCGGCGGAGCGAAGGGCCGCCGCGACCTCCTGCCCGCCCGGGCCGTTGCGATCGAGGATCGCCACACGCGCGCCTTCCGCACTGAACAGTTCCGCCGTCGCGCGCCCAATCCCGCTCGCCGCTCCGGTAATCGCGGCCACTTTCCGCGCCAGTCGGTTCATTTCCGATTGATCCCTTCCCTGCTTTGACCGCGCCGAGTGTACCACAAATCAAAAGGTCGGCCAGGGCCGCGGCGTGATCTCAGAACAGACCTACGATCAGCTGCTCCGCGTCGAGATCCACACGCACGGCGGCGGGTGACGATCCCAAGCCGGGCATCGTCATCATCTCGCCCGCGAGCGGGTAAAGATAGCCCGCGCCTGCCGAGAGGCGGACATCGCGAATGGGGAACTTGTAGCCCCTGGGCACGCCTTTCTTCTCGGGATCGTGCGAGAAAGAAAGGTGAGTCTTGGCCATGCAGATGGGCAAATTGCCAAAGCCCAGGCTCGTGTAGAGCTTAATCTTGCGCTCCGCCTCCGGCGTATATTCGACGTCAGCGGCCCCATAGACTTTGGTAGCCAGCGTGCGGATCTTGTCTTTGATCGGCATGTCGTCAGGATAGAGCAATTGCATCGTGGTCGATTTGTCAGCCGCCTTGACGATCGCTTCGGCCAGGCCGATACCACCTGCGCCCCCGCGAGCAAACACATCGGAAACCACTGCGTCCTCGGCACCCATGCTCTTGGCATGGTCGGCCAGGAATTGCAATTCCGCGTCCGTGTCTGTCCCGAAGCGGTTCACCGCAACTACCACGGGCAGACCCATCAATCTGACGATGTCGATGGCAGCGCCCAGTACGGGAACCCCACGCTCCAGTGCAGGAATGTTCTCCTGGATCAGCTCCGGCGGGAGTGGCTTTCCGGCAACGATCTTTCCGACGCCACCATGCATTTTCAGTGCACGCACCGTGCAAACCACGACGGCCGCCGCGAGCTGCAAATTCCCCTGCCGGCACGTGATGTTGACGAGCTTCTCGAAGCCCATGTCCGCGCCGAATCCGGCCTCCGTAAGAACATAATCCGCGAGCTTGAGCGCAACCTTGTTGGCAAGGATGGAATTGTTGCCGTGCGCCACGTTGCCGAAGGGGCCACAGTGGACGAGCACAGGCGTATTTTCAATCGTCTGCATCAAGTTGGGGCGGATCGCATCCTTGAGCAGCACCGTCATGGCCCCGGCGGCTTTCAAGTCCTCCGCGGTCACGGGCCTGCCGTCCTTGTTAAAGCCGACGACCACACGCGCCAGCCGCTGTCGCAGATCCTGCAGCGAAGTCGCCAGCGCCAGGATGGCCATCGTTTCGCAGGCCGCGGTGATGTCGAATCCCGTTTCGCGCGGGTACCCGTTCGCCTTGCCGCCCAGTCCCACGACGATATCGCGCAGCACGCGGTCGTTAACGTCCAGCGCGCGCCGCCAAGTCAAGTTGAACGGGTCTAGATTGAGTTTGTTGCCGTGCATGTAACTGGCGTCCAGCATGGCCGCGCAGAGGTTCTGCGCCGCGGTCACGGCGTGGAAATCGCCCGTCAGGTGGAGATTGAAATCCTCCATGGGCACGACTTGCGAGTAGCCGCCGCCGGCGGCGCCGCCCTTGATGCCGAACGTGGGGCCCTGCGAGGGTTGGCGGCAGGTGTTGCACACGCGTTTGCCGATTCTCGCCAGCGCTTGCCCCAGGCCGATAGCGGTTACGCTTTTGCCTTCGCCAAGGGGCGTGGGTGGAATGGCCGTTACCGCGATCAGCTTTCCACTCGGAGCATCGCGGAGCCGGTCGAGCACTTCCAGACCAACCTTCGCCTTGTGCCGCCCGTAGAGCTCAAGCTCGCTCTCCTCGATGGCAAGGTTATGGGCGATTTCCGTGATGGGCATCAAATGGGACGCGCGCGCGATTTCCAGATCGCAGGGGATGGTAGGCATAGTTTTCTCCACAGTAAGGTATGCAATCGAGCCACTTTGCGAGGGGGCCCGGGGAAGCGAGGAAGACTGTAGGCGTCGTGTTGCGTGCCTTCTTGACGCAATTCCAAGTTCAGTCTATAGCATCCTGCGACAGATTCAAAGATCACATTCTCTGCGGCTAGTGCCGTACCAAATTTTCTTGGCCAAATTGTGCCCGCCAGGTCTTGCCCGCCCGGCTCGTGCCGGGAACGGGCCAGGGAGGCTCTGGCGCAATTTGGGACGGTACTAGCCCGGCGGTCGGCCGCTCCGGTAGGCGGCCACAAGGGCTTGTCCCAGGCTTAAGCCGCCGTCGCCCGCTGGCACCTCGGAGTGCGTGAAGACCTCGAAACGACGCGCTTCCAGCCGGGCGCGCAGCGACTCCAGTAAGAAGGTATTCTGAAAAGTCCCGCCACTCAGGCAAACGCGGTTCAGGCTCGTCCGCGCCCGCAGCAACTCGGCCAGGTTCGAGAACACCTGCACCAATCCGTTGTGAAAGCGGCGGCTTATCACGCTAGCGGGCGCGTCCTGGCGCAAGTCCTCAACTAGCGCCGCGAAAAGCGGCTGAGTGTCGATCAGCATTTCGGCCCCTTCGGCGCGAACCGCCAGCGGATACGCGGCATCGTCGGCGGGGCCGGCCATGGCCATTTCCAGCTCAATCGCCGCCTGGGCTTCATAGGTGACGGTTTGGCGAATTCCCGCCAGCGCCGCCACGGCGTCAAAGAGCCTTCCGCAACTCGATGTGAGGGGCGAGTTCACGCCGCGTTCGATCATGCGCAGCAGCACCTCAACGCTGCGGCGGTCGAGTTGCCGAACGAAGGGAATGGGCAGATCGAGAAACCGCTCACCAAAGTGCTGCGCCAGGTAGCTCACCGCCATGCGCCACGGTTCCTGGATGGCCGCCGCGCCGCCCGGCATGGGCACGTAGGCAAAGTGCGCGGCACGGTCGAAATTCAGGTAATCGGCGATTAGGACTTCCCCGCCCCAGACCCTGCCGTCGGTGCCATAGCCCGTCCCGTCGAGGGCAAAGCCGATCACCTTTCCTTCGAGATGGGTCTCCGCCATGCAACTGGCAAGGTGCGCGTGATGGTGCTGCACGCCAACACACTCGATGCTCCTCTGCGCCAGCGCCCAGCGCGTCGAGAAGTAGTCGGGATGGAGGTCGTAGGCAATCACTCGCGGCTCGATTTCGAGAACGCGCTGCAAATGCTCGACCGCCTCCTCGAAGAATTGGTGAGCCGCCAGGTTTTCTAGGTCGCCCACGTGCTGACTGAGAAACGCGTGGCGCCCCCGGGTGAGGCAGATCGTGTTCTTCAGTTCTCCCCCCACGGCGAGGACGGGCGGCATCTCGTCGCCCAGAAACACGGGCACGGGGACGTAGCCGCGCGAGCGCCGCAACTGTCTGACGCGGCCGCCGCTCGAGCGCACCACGGAATCGTCGCAGCGCCGCAGAATGTCGCGGTTGTGGACCAGGAAGAAATCCGCCAGCTCGTGGAGCCGGTCGACTGCTTCCTGATTGCCGGCGGCGATGGGCTCTTCTTTCACATTGCCGCTCGTCATGACCAGCGCCAGGAAGCGGCCGTCCGCAAACAGGAGATGATGGAGCGGAGTGTAGGGGAGAAACACACCCAACTCCCGCAGGCCGGGGGCCACGTCCTCTACAATCGGAATGTCCGGCTTCTTCGGCATGAGCACGATGGGGCGTTCCGGGCCGACCAGGAGCGCCCGTGAAACGTCATCGGCGCTGCATATGTCCTCCACGGCGCCCAGATCGGGCACCATGAGGGCGAAGGGTTTGCCCACGCGACGCTTGCGTTCGCGCAAGGTTGCGACCGCCGAGGCGTGGGTTGCGTCTGCGGCGAGATGGAACCCGCCCAGGCCTTTCACGGCCACGATGCGTCCGGCGCGGAGCAGGGCGGCGGCCTTGCCAATGGGATCCGAGCACTCTACGCGATGGCCGCCGGAGTCCCACAGTTCCGGACGCGGACCGCAGTCCCAGCAGGCGTTGGGCTGGGCGTGGAAACGGCGATTGGCGGGGTCGTCGTATTCGCGTCGGCAGGCTCGACACATGGCGAAGACCGCCATCGAGGTGCGGGCACGGTCGTAAGGAATGTTGCGCACGATGGTGAAACGCGGGCCGCAATTCGTGCAATTGATGAAGGGGTAGAGGTAGCGGCGGTCGTGGGGATCAAACATTTCGCGCAGGCAATCGGCACAGACGGCGACGTCCGGCGAAATCAGCGCCCGCGATTCCTCACCGACGCGGCTGGCGAGGATCGCGAACTCGCGATCGCGGTTGCAGGGGAGATCATGCGCCGCAAGGCCGGTGATGCGAGCGAGCGGTGGCAGTTCGGCAGGAAGGCGATTGAGGAATGCATCGACCGCCGGGGGCGACCCCTCCACTTCAATCGTCACACCCGCGGAAGTATTGGCAATCGACCCAGCAAGCCCGAGTTCCGACGCCAGACGATAGACGTAGGGGCGAAATCCCACGCCCTGGACAATTCCGGACACCTCGAGACCTTTCCGGACATTCATCATCACACCTGGGCTTGAGTGGGGCGGGTTGCACGCTGAAACCCCGCGGCGGCCGCGCGGCGGCGGACCGCCAGCCACGTCTGCCACGCCTCAAAGCCCGCACCCGTCGTGGATGATAATTCCAGGATTTCGATTTCCGGATGAATCCGCAGGGCATTCTCACGCGCCGCCGCGAGGCTGAAGGGAACGTAGGGGAGAAGATCAATCTTGCTCAGGATCAGCAGGCCGGCGCGGAAAAACATGGCGGGATATTTCAGGGGTTTGTCGTCGCCCTCGGCGACGCTCAGGACCACAATCTTCGCCGCCTCGCCCAGATCGTAGCTGGCCGGGCAGACGAGATTGCCGACGTTCTCAATCAGCAACAGGTCAATCTCTTCCAGCCGCCAGTCGCCGAGCGCCCGCTCTACCATGCGCGCGTCGAGGTGGCAGGCGCCGGCGGTGGTAATCTGCTTCACGGGAAATCCCGCCCGCGCCAGACGGCGCGCATCGTTGTCCGTCTGGACGTCGCCTGTGAGGACCGCCACGCGCTCACTCTTCGGAAATTGTTCCAGGGTTCTCTCAAGCAGCAAGGTCTTCCCCGCCCCCGGGGAGCTCACAAAATTCAGGCAGAGGATGCCGTGCTCGGCGAAGCGGGCGCGCAGCTCCGCGGCGATACGGTCGTTCTCATTGAGCACTTTCCTTTCCAGCGGTATCTTGCTCATGCCTCCTCGATCTCCATGTAAATCAGATCCAGTTCGTCGCCGCTGACGCAATGCGTGCTGGCCTCGCCGCAGCCGGGACAAGTGATGTCAAAATCGTGCACCTGAAACTCCTGGCCGCACTCCGGGCAGCGCTGGCGGCGCGGGCAGGCCTCTATTTCCAGCGCCAAGGGCTCCAGGTCGGACCCACGCACCAGCGCCTCGAAGCTGAAGCTGAGCGCGTCGGGCTGGATCCCGGAAAGCTCACCCACCCGCACGCCCACTTTCAGGGGGCGCACACCCGGGCGCCGCGCTGCTTCCGCACGCACCGCATCGAGGATCGAGTTGGCGATGCTCAGCTCGTGCATTGAGAAGCGGGTGCCAAGTTTCGGGTGTCAGGTTTCACGTTGGGACACGTTCTGGCTGACACCTGACACCTAGCAAATCCTCGGCAACTGGTCGCCGACGAGCATGTCGACGATGCGCATCGTGCCGAGCAGGGTCCGCATCGTGACCATGCCGGGATGCGATTCGCCGACCGTCCCGATGAGCTCGGCTCCGCGTCCGCGCGGATGCGCGCGCAGGGCGGCAAGCGCTGCCTCCGCCGCCTCCGGCGCGACGAGTGCGATTAGTTTCCCTTCGTTCGCCACGTACAGAGGGTCAAGGCCCAGCAACTCGCAGGCGCCCTTCACCTCTTCCCGCACGGGAATCTTTCGCTCGTCGATTTCAATGCCGACGGCGGATTGCGCCGCAATTTCGTTCAGCGTGCTCGAAACGCCGCCGCGCGTCGGGTCGCGCAGGCAGCGAAGCGCACCCGGGGCCGCGGCAAGCATCGCGGCCACCAGAGTGTGGAGGGGGGCGCTATCGCTCATCACCGGACTTTCAAACTCGATCCCCTCTCGCTCCGCCAGGATGGCGATGCCATGCTCGCCGATCGGCCCGCTCAAGAGGACGCGGTCGCCGGGCCGTGCCTGATTCGCCGAAAGGTTCACGCCCTCGGGAACGAGCCCAATCCCGGAGGTGTTGATGAAGAGCTCGTCGCCGCTTCCTTTCTCCACCACCTTCGTGTCGCCGGTCACGATTTCGACGCCCGCCACCTTCGCCGCGCCTTGCAGCGAGGCGACCACGCGCCGTAGCGTCTCCACCGGCAGACCCTCTTCGATGATGAACGCCGCGCTCAGAAACAACGGCAGCGCGCCGCCCATGGCGAGATCATTGATCGTGCCATGCACGGCGAGCGAGCCAATATCGCCGCCGCGGAAAAAGAGCGGGCTGACCACGAAGGAATCCGTCGTGAAAGCCAGCCGCGTGCCGTTGACGGTAACAATGGCCTGATCGTCGAGGCGGGCGAGAACGGGGTTTTGAAAGGCGGGAAGAAATATCTCCCGAATCAGATCGGCGCTGAGTTTGCCGCCGCTGCCGTGGCCGAGGAGAATTCGGTCCGTCGTGGCGAGTGGCGCCGGGCAGGTGAAGACGGGCGGATTTTCGCGATCGTCGTTCATAGGACGGCGTTACGCGGGCACGGCGTGGCGGCGGTACTGATAGTAAGCCGCACAAGCGCCCTCGGCCGAGACCATCGGCGCACCCAGTGGCGATTCCGGCGTGCAGCGCCGCCCAAAGGCGGGACAGTCAACCGGTTTCTTCAAACCCTGCAATACCAGCGCGCTGATGCACTCGGCGGGCTCCTCGGCGTTGCACTCACCGACGTCAAAGACCTTCTCCGCATCGAAGGCGGCAAACTCCGGGCGCAAGCGCAATCCACTCTGCGGGATCAGGCCTACGCCGCGCCACTTGCGGTCAGTAACTTCAAAAACCTCATCCATGATCTTCTGTGCCGCGACGTTCCCTTCCCGTGTCACCGAGCGCACGTACTGGTTCTCGACTTCCGCACGCCCGTCTTCGAGCTGGCCGACCAGCATCAGGATCGCTTCCAACAAGTCCACCGGCTCGAAACCCGCGACCACGAAGGGCACGCGAAACTCGCGGCACAATTCTTCGTACTGTCGGTAGCCCATCACGGTGCAGACGTGGCCGGGCGCGATGAATCCCTGAACGCGCTGCCCGGGCGAGGTCAGAAGCAGCCGGAGGGCAGGGGGGACGAGAACATGCGAAACCAGCATGGAGAAATTCGCTAAACCCTGCTCGCGCGCCCGCCACACGGCCATGGCGTTGGCGGGAGCCGTGGTCTCAAATCCGATGCCGAAAAACACCACGCGCCGGTCCGGATTGGCGCGCGCGATCTTGAGCGCCTCCATCGGCGAGTAAGCCACGCGCACATCGCCACCGGAGGCCTTTACACGAAGCAGATCGGACTCCGAGCCGGGCACGCGTAGCATGTCGCCATAGGAAACGAGAATCACCTCCGGCCGGGAAGCGATGCGGACGGCTTTATCGATGATTTCGAGCGGGGTCACGCAGACCGGGCAGCCCGGGCCATGAACGAGAGAGATCAGCGGCGAGACAAGCTCATCGATGCCATAGCGCATCAGGGTGTGCGTCTGCCCGCCGCAGATTTCCATCAGCACCCACGGCCGGGTTGCGCGGCGGCCGATGTCCGCCACCAAGGCGCGGGCGATGCGTTCGT
>Ga0315282_10001460_pt1 | contig 44494 bp, 36 predicted proteins | sample YL17G07_20_MG_FD_203693 | JGI IMG/M metagenome (GOLD analysis project Ga0315282, IMG submission 203693) | Sediment microbial communities from Yellowstone Lake, YNP, Wyoming, USA - YL17G07_20 | ecosystem: Environmental > Aquatic > Freshwater > Lake > Sediment | place: USA: Wyoming | collected... | reverse complement strand
TATATTTTACTTGAAACACTGGCCCATGTAGGGTATTCTAAGGGTATAGGGACGAAGGTATGAAACCGGAACGCAGCAGGCTGTGCGGGTTTACGCTTCTCGAGGCGCTGATCGTGCTTGCCCTGATGGGCATCCTCGTCACGTTCAGTGTGTCGACGATGCTCGCCGCGCGCCCGCATACTCTCCTGGAGCGCGGCGAGGTGGACCTTGCCAGCAAGCTCATGCAGGCGCGCAACGTGGCCGTGAGCGAGGAGGTATCCACGCGCATGGTGTTCAACTTGGCGCAGGGGCTGTACTGGATCGAGCGCTACAACCGCGGTACCGAGGTATGGGAGGACGCTTCACAGCAGTGGACGCTTCCCGAGGGCACCGTGTTTGTAGAGGACGGCAACACCTTCCCCGACAGCACGGCGACGTTCACGCCACGCGGGACGCTGCTGGTCGGTGGGACGATCCAGATCACGAATTCCGCCGGCGAGGTCGCCACGCTTACCGGCGTTGTTCCTACAGGCAGGTTCTCCATGGGCGGAGGTAATCTCAGATGATGTGCCGCCGGATGTGTCGCTCGATACGCTTGCCGCGCCGCCTGCGGGACGGCTTCACCCTTGTCGACGTGTTGATCGGCATGGTGATCATCGCCATCGCCTTCCAGGCCGCCTTCGCGCTGGCGGTGACGACCAGCCGCGTTGTGTCGCAGAATCAGAGCCTGTCGGCCGCCACTTCGCTGGCGGGGTCCAAGCTTGAGGAGCTGCGCAACGAGGATTACGCCGACGTCGTCACCGGCAGCGACCCCGGCACGCTGGACGCCCAGGGTCAGCCCGACGGGATGTTCACGCGCAGCTGGGCGGTGCAGAACAACGCACCGGTGGCGGATCTGAAGACCGTCGTTGTCTCCGTAAGCTGGACGCAGTGGGGGCAGACCAGGACCTACACCCTGACGGGGGTGATCGGGCAGTGAGCGGGCACGGCGCGACTCGCAGGCATGGCGGTTTCAGCCTCGTCGAGCTTCTCATAACGACGGCGATCATCGGCATTCTCGGTGGAACCGTGATCGCGTTTCTGTTCACGCAGGTGCGGCTGTCGGCGTCGCAGAACAGGAACATGCTCAACCAAGAGGCGCTGCGCGACACGCTGAACTTCATGACTGACGAGATCAGCCTGGCGGGGGCTGGCGCGACCGAGCCGATCATCTCCGCCGCGGACCCCGACGCGTTGCAGTTCAACGGCGACATCGACGGTAACGGCATCGCTGATCGCGTGCGGTTCGATCTCGTCGGTTCGGATTTGCGGCGAACGCTTTACAGCTCTGAGGATGGCGTGACCTGGACTCAGGTCGGGCAGGACGTGATCCTCACCAACGTCGGGGAGTTCGTCCTGACCTACTACGGTCCGGGCAACACCGTCGACCCGGATATCGACGCCATCACTTCGGTGGCGATCAGGCTGTCACTGGACGTAGCAGCGACCGCGACCGCGCTGACGAGCGGCAAGCTGGCGCCGGAGGCATCGACCGGCCGCGTGACGCTCCGCAACCGGTTGCTGTGAGAGGCAGGGGTTTGCGAGTGCTAGGTGAGGAGAAAGACATGTGCAAGTTGAGAAGACTAATCAGGGGCAAGCGCCGAGGTTCGACCTCGGTGCTGGCGCTGATGGTATCGCTCATGCTGATGGTGCTGATCACGGCGACGATGGCGCTGACCCTGGTCAACGCACAGTTGGTCCAGGACTACGCGCGCAACCAGAAAACCGTCCAGGCGGCGGACTCCGCAGTCGTGCACGGGGAAGTGAGCCTCGCTCACGCGCTGTCCAGCTGGTCGCTGCCGGCGACGACCACTTCGACCCAGGTTGATGCCTATGCTACGGATGCAGAAAGCGGACAGCGGGAAAACGACCGAGACATCTCTCTGCTGGGTGATTCAGCCCCGTATATCGACAGCGTGCTGCCGCGGGATTCCGACACGACTGCGGTCCAGCTGGAGAACGACCAAGGCGGGCTGATCGTGGGCTATGGCGCGGCGGTCGACGTCTATCCCACAAGCGTCGACAGGCCCGCCCAGGGAGACATCTCCCACCGCACCACCTTCCACTACGGCTATACCGTCACCGGTCGTGGCGACGCGAACATCGGCGCGGAGGCGAATGAGGCGACGCGGGAGGAGCAGGGCACTTTCGGTGTGGAAGTATCTCGCCCGTCGTTCTCGACCTACGGCTACTTCACCGAGAGCATGAAGAACCAGTTCAACCAGCAGCTCGTGTTCTTCGAGGGCGAAGTCTATGGCGGGCCGACGCACGTCAACTCCGCCCCGCCCTCAGGACGCGCCGGCTTCTACGGCCAGGCGGTGTTCAATGGGCCCTTCAGCGCCGTCCAGGCGCGCTATGAGGATTCCTGGCTCGGCGGCAACGCGAATCCGCAGTTCAACGCCGGGGCTACTTGGGGCGCAGCGAAGATCGACCTGCCGGCCAACGGCTGGTCGCAACTGCGTGCGTCCGTCGGAGACTATAGCCAGGTTGAGAACCCGACCTCGCCCAGCAACGCCGAGCTCCGCCAGTTGCTCGGTCTCCCCTCGGGCACTACGCCCATCGACGACGGCGTGTACTACTCGCAGAACTACAACGCCGGCCCGACGCTCAACGGCGGGGTCCTGATCAAGGGCACGGCGCAGTCGATCGTCCTGTCGTCGAGCGGTGGTGACCAGCTCGTTACGATCACGATGAACCCCTCCAGCGGCCATTTCGCCGGGGCCCAGACCTGGGTGTTCCACGACAACGCGGACAGCGGCTCGGTGAGCGTTACCCGCAACGGGAGCCCGGCAGGTAATTTCAACGGAAACCTGAACGGCCTGATCCATACCGAAGGAAACGTGACCGCGCTGCAGGGCAACAGCTCGCTCAGCGCGCCGGACATTCAGGCGGACCACCAGATCACCGTCAGCGCCACGGGGAACATCACTATCACCAACCACATCACCTACGAAGACAACCCCGCGGACAACCCCGACGCCCAGAACATGCTCGGCATCTTCTCCAGCGGTGGGAACGTTTATCTCGGGAGGTACGCGCCGAACAACTTGGCGCTGCAAGCCACCGTCATGGCTGCGGGCGCAAGCCACGGAGTGGGCGCCGAGGGCCTGGTGGTTGGCGGCGGGTATGACTCCAACTATCCCAACAAGGGTTACTGGAACCTCCTTGGCGGGCTGATCGAGAACAAGGACCAGACGACGGGCGTGTATTACAGCAACGGTAGGCTCACGGGGTACCTTTGGAACTTTACCTACGATGAGCGGTTTGCCCACGGAATGGCCCCGCCGTACTTCCCGTACGTAACCAAGTTCATAGCGGAGCTGCGGGAGCTGCGTGCCGAGAAGTGGGGCCGGAAGTATTACTAAGACTCAGGACCTGTGTAAAGGCGCGTACGGGGCACGATGCTGCTCCCTGCCGCCACAGCGAGCGAGTGGGAATCTGCTGGGCTGCGGCGGCCGTGGCGCTTTGGTCCAAACTAGGAGTTGGCATACGATGCGCAGTGTGGAGCATGGCGCGGGAGAGGAAAGCTCGGCGAGTTCAAGAGTTGTGCTTGGCGGTCCTGAGCCTCCCACAGAGGACGTGGCTGAGTCTGAACGGGCCGAGGCAGCCCGGCCGATGGACACAGCCGACCTTATCACGATCATCGACCTCCTGCAGGAGGCGCTGGCCCTGAGCGCGTCGGACCTGCATCTCACCGCCGGCGCCCCCCCTAATGTGCGCGTGGATGGCGAGCTGCGCCCGATGAGCCTGCCGCCCTACACGCCCGCGGACATCAAGGGCGTCGTGTACTCGATGATGAGCGAGCAGCAGATCAAGCAGTTCGAAATGGCTCACGAGTTCGACTTCGCCTACAGCGTGAAGAACCTCGGCCGGTTCCGGGTGAACGTCTTCATGCAGCGTGGCTCCGTGGCCTGCGCCATTCGCGCGGTGCCGACGAACAAGCAGTCGATGGAGGCGCTGGGGCTGCCTCCCGTGACCAAAGACCTGATCATGCGACCGCGAGGGATCATCTTCGTCACCGGTCCCACCGGCAGCGGCAAGACAACCAGCCTTGCGGCAATGATCGACTACATCAACGAGCGCCGCCGCGCCCACATCATCACCATCGAGGACCCGATCGAGTTCCTCCATCAGCACCAGCAGAGCATCGTCAACCAGCGTGAGCTGGGTCCGGATACCGCGAGCTTCGCCTCGGCGATGCGCCACGTGCTGCGCCAGGATCCCGACGTCATCTTGGTGGGCGAGCTGCGCGACCTGGAGAGCATGGCCACGGCGATTACCGCCGCCGAAACCGGCCACCTCGTCCTGACTACCCTGCACACCAATGACGCTTCGCAGACCATCGACCGCATAATCGACGTCTTCCCCGCCCACCAGCAGGCGCAGATCCGCCTGCAGCTGGCCAACAGCTTGCAGGCCATCTTCTGCCAGACGCTCTGCCGGCGCGTCGGCGGCGGGCGCGTCCTCGCCTATGAGCTGCTCATTGCCAACAACGCCATCCGCAATCTCATCCGCGAGGGGAAGATCCACCAGATCCCCACGACGATCGAGACCGGCCAATCCCAAGGGATGCGGACGATGCAGATGAGCCTCTACGAGCTCGTGAAGCGGAACATCGTCACGCGCGAGGAAGCAAGGGCCCACGCCTCAAACCCCGGCGACTTCGACAAGTTGTTCAGCCTCTGAGCCGGTAACCGGGACTTAACCTGGGTTTCATGGGAATCTTGATTAGAATATGGATTTATGGTATACAATGAGGATGGTTCGAGATGACGACATTCTCCTTTAGCGTGCGTGATGCGGTTGGCGGCACCAGCGCCGGCACGGTCACGGCTGAGAGCCGGATCGACGCGCTCAACTCGCTACGCGGCCGGGGCCTCTTCGTCATTGACCTCATCGAGCAGGGCACCGAGGTGTCAGTGCGGACGCCCGGTTTCGGCGGAGGCTTCTTCCAGCGCGTGCGCATGGACGAGCTGGCGGTGTTCTTCAAGATGCTGGCTGCGATGGTTGGCGCGGGTATTCCCATCACCCGCAGTCTGACGACCCTGTCCAAGCAGCAGCACAACGCTTTCCTCTCCAGGCTGCTGCTGACGGTGAAGAACGACGTGTCATCGGGCAAGCCGCTTTCGCAGTCGATGGCCAAGTACCCGCGGGTGTTCAACTCGATGGTCATTGCGCTGCTGCTGGCGGCGGAGGAGACGGGCACCCTGGACACGACGCTTGAGCAGATCGCTGCGTCCTTGGAGGCGGAGGTGGCGCTGAGGCACCAGATCAGCGCTGGCACGCGCTATCCACTGATCGTCACCGTGGCGGCCGTGCTGGTGGTGACGTTCGTGTTGATCTTCGTCGTACCGCAGTTCCAGGAGATCTTCAAGTCGCTTGGGGCCACGCTGCCGTTGATGACGCAGATCGTGCTTGACGTGGCGATCTTCCTCAAGCGCTTCTGGTTCCTCGTGCCCGCGGTGATCATCGGCTTCCCCTGGCTGGGGATGCTGGTCAACTCAACGCCCGGTGGCAGAATGAGCATGGACCAGGTCAAGCTGAGGCTGCCGGTGTTTGGCGACCTGAGCAAGAAGATCATCCTCGCCAGGATGAGCCGCGTGTTCTCCACGATGCTCTCTTCCGGCGTGCCGATTCTCAAGTCGCTGAGCATCGTGGAGCAGACGGCACTCAACGCCGTCTACGAGAACGCATTCGCCGCGACACGCAACGCGGTGAGGGAGGGCCGGAACCTCAGCGGGCCGATGGAGCGGTTCCCCAGCCTGTTCCCCCCGATGGTGATAGCGATGATCGCTGTGGGCGAGGAGAGCGGCACCCTCGACCACATGCTGATAAAGATCAACCACTTCTACACGGTGGAAATCGAGACGATGGTCACGAAGCTCACGGCGCTGATCGAGCCCGTTCTGATCGGAGCCCTGGGCGTGATCATCGGTCTTGTCGTCATCTCGCTGTGGATGCCGCTGTTCAAGGTTATTCAGCTGATTCAACAGATGAAGTAGTGTTACGTTATTACCCACACGTTGGAGGTGTGAAATGTTACGTCTTCGGATGAAGCGGAAGGGTTTCTCCCTGGTTGAGCTGCTCATCGTCATCGCGATCATCGGCATCATCGCCACGATCGCCATCCCCATCCTCCTCTCGGCGCGTCAGGGCGCGGTTCGGGAGAAGGCACGCAACTCGCTGCGTTCGATCGTGTCGGCCCAGGCAGCGTTCTACGCGGCGAACGGCCGGTACGCAGCTGACCTGCCGGAGCTCAACGCCCCGCCTGCGCCGCAGACAGCTTACATTGATGCGGTGCTGGCAACCGGGACGCTGCCCGAGATGACCTTCACCTGCGCGGGCGACGCGACCGGTTTCACCGCCACGGCGGTCACAAATTCGACGAATATCCCGGACTACTCGACGGACCAAACGGGTGTCATCATAGAAACTCCGTAAGGAGCTGAGCCGCGCCTCCAACGGGGCGCGCTCAGCTCCCGACTGAGCTGATCGTCATCGAGACCCCCGGGGTGGCCTCCATCCCGGGGGTTCATAACTTGTGGATAACTCTTGACTGTATGGCCAGGGATGGCCTATACTCTGGTACGGAGAGGCGGAGATGAACGGGGTATGCCTTGGCACAAAGTAGCTTAGCTAAACTTGCGTCCGGGGGTCTTCTTGGGCTGCACTTCACGCCCGAGGAGCTGATGTTCGTGTGCGGCCAGCGCCAGGGGCGCGGGTTTTCCCTGTCCGCCTTCGACTGCCTGGACATCCGCGACCAAGTCCTGGAGGGCGGCGACTTCAACCAGCTCACCTTCGCCCCGCTGATCCAGCAGGTGCTGCGCCGCAACCGGGTGCGCACCCGGCGGGTCGTGATCAGCTTCCCGGTGAAGTTCCCCTGGATCCGCGTGCTCGACGTGCCGAACGTCTCGCCGCGGGAGATGGCCCGCATCGTCCGCCTCGAGGTGGAGCGCCTCTACCTCGACTCGACGGTCGAAAAGCTGATTGACTACTACACCCTGGGCTCGGGGCGCGCCGGGGCAGGCGCAACCGTATCCGTGCTCTCCTGCGCCATCCCGCGCAACGCCGTAGCGCCGTACGTTGAGTTGCTCAGCGCGGCGAAGCTGGAGATCGTCGGGGTGGACCTGGGCGAGGTCAACGTGCTCAAGCTGGCTGCAATGCAGGGGACGAGTTTCAGCGAGGGCATCACGATGCTCCTCAACTTCAACATGCAGTCCACGGACCTGATGCTGATGGAGAATGACTCGCTGCAGCTCGTGCGGAAGGTAGGGCAGGGCAAGCAGCAGGTGCGCGAGACCCTCTCCCGCAACCTGCCGGCGGACAGTCCGTTGAGGTCCGAGATGTCCCAGCTGGACTTCGTCCTGCCTCAGGAGCACTTGAACCTGGCCACGGACTACGTCGCGGGGCTGCTGGGGGAGATCCGCCGCAGCATCGAGTTCTACTTGACCGACATCAAGCGCGCGGAGGGGAACGTGACCAAAGTAATACTCGCCGGGAGCGGCTATTGGCCGGCGAACCTGCCGGAGATACTCGCCATGCAGCTGCACCTGCCGCTGATCGACCTGCGCTTCGAGAGTCTGCCGAACGTCTCCTGCCAGGCGAGCTTCCGGCCCGGCTTCCCCGCGTGCAGTGTCTACGCTCCCGCCATTGGCTCAGTCCTGAGAGGGGTGGCCTAGATGAAGTACGCCCAGATTGAGATCAACCTACTGCCGCCGGAACTCCAGCCGGGTCCGGCAGTACGCTACGCGGTACTGTTCAACTTCGCCGTCGTGGCGATCGTCGTCGCGTTCATCTTGCTGGATGCGGCCACCGGGCTTCCGCATCTGATGCTGCTGAAGAAGGATATCCGCGACCGGAAGCAGCTCGTTGCCCAGCGGGCGCAGGAGGTTGCGGACTACGACCGGCTGATCGCCGTACGTGACGCGATCGGCAGCTATGGCAGGCTGATCAGCCTGGCTTCCGGGGCCTATGTCGACCTCCCGGTGATCATGGATCGCCTGGCCCGGGTGATCCCCGATGGCGTGTATCTGGACAAGGTGGAGCACCGGCGGCCGAAGGCAGGCTCCAGGGAGTCGGAGATCGTCGTGGGTCTGAAGGCCACCCGCCGCGACCCGCGGATGCTGCAGCAGACGCTGGCGGCCTTCAAGCAGGAGCCGCTGCTGGCCAACTGCTATATGCGTTCGGCGGAGTACCAAGCGGAGGCGCTTGACGAGTTCATGCAGCGCATCAACGTCTTGTGGAAGGCGTCCGGAACCGGCATCGACCAGGGCACGACTGCCGACCAGTTCGGCTTTGAGATCCACATTATGCTCGAGCGGCCGCTGCCAGTCCGCGGGGTGCCCGTCGCCTACGACGTGAGCCAGTTCTTCTCGCCGTACTGGGTGGCGCAGCCGGAGAAGACGGAGAAGCCCGCGAAGACCGGAAAGGAGCAGACGGTGGAAGCGGGGGCCCAGGCGGCCAAAAAGGGCACTACCGCGCCCGCCGGGGCGGCAGCTAAGGAGGCGCAGTGATGCCACGGGTCGCGAGCATGGTCATCGTGTTCGTCCTTAGCTTAGCGGTCGTCCTGGCCTATGTCTTCCTCGGCAAGGCGCAGGTGTCGCGGGCGATCAACGCCAGGTCGGCGCAGCGGGACAAGCTTGATGCCGAGCTGCAGGATATCTCAACAAAGACGGCGGAGATTCCCAAGTTGCGCGACGAGCTTCCGATGTGGAACCGCCAGCGCATCCTGTTCCGCAGCGCGATCCCGGAGAAGATCGAAGACGATAGGTTCCTCGGCGCCCTTGCCGACCGGCTTGAGCGGACCGGCGTCGAGCTGATCTCCGCGGAGCTGGTACCTTCGGGCTCGCTGCTCAAGGATGCTGACGAGAAGGTGATCCAGCAGCTGAAGGACGCCGGGATCGACGTGGAAGCGGCGAAGAAGATTCAGGTGGCTTACTACTCGGTGAACCTGAGCGGCGACTTCGGCAAGGTGATCAACGCCTTTGAGAGCCTGAAGCGCGACGGCCGGCTGTACACGATCGACATGATCTCCGCGCCGGCGGGCGGCGGCGGCGGGGCGGTGTTCAAGACGGTCGACCCGACCAAGACGCCCATCCAGGTCACCGGGGCGATCTACTACGGCTTGCCGGGAGACCGGCTCACCGCGGAATGGCTGGTCAAGGAGTTCACGTCGGCTCTCTTCCCGCTGATCGCCCGGCGGATCTTCTCGGATGTGCGCAAGACGAGCGAGCGGCTTGTGAAGCAGCCCAGTGAAAAGAGCGCCGGGGCAGGTGGTTCCGGGCGTAGCACCCAGAGCAAGAGCGACTCAAGATCGCGCCTAGCCTGGCATATGCCGGGCGGGCGCTAGGGAGGCGGCGATGAGCGATCTGCAGCGGAAGTACGTCATACAGATACTGCTCCTGGTAGGCCTGCTGGGTGGGCTGGCGTTCACTACTTGGAAGATGTTCATGAACTTCAACCCGGCGCCGCCAAAGAGCAGCAAGGCTCCCGCGGCGCGGGTGGCACGTCCAGCGGCTGCACCCAGCGCGGACACGACTGGGAAAGCGGAAGAGCGGGCGCCGGCGCAGCCTGCGGGGGAGGCATCCCAGGCGGCGCCGTCCCAGGGCCAGCCGGACGTCGACCTCTACCGCGTGTACGCCTTGCAGCCGCCCAGGAACCCGTTCGTGCAGCAGGAGGAGTGGTACAAGGAGTCCCTCGACAAGTACCCCGGCTATCCCTGGCTGCGGGACAGCGGCTACTTTGATTCCATGTCGCCGGACCTGCCGGATATAAGCCGCCTCTTCGGGGCGGACAAGTCGTGGGAGAGCGTGTCGCTCAGCCGCGAGACCAGCGACCTAGCGAAGATCGAGGGAATGAGCAAGGACGGCCGGATAAAGACGAACATCGAGCTGAAGGGTGAGACCCCGCCGCCAGTGAGCTTGACCTGGACCAAGGAAAGCGGCGTCCCGCTGTCAGCTCTAAGCCATCCCGGCTGGGAGAAGCAGTATGCCGCGCGCCTCCAGGGCCCTGCGGGCGAGGCGGCCGGCATGCCCAGCCCCGCCGCGGCGGCCGCCGGAGGCGGTGAGACGCTGGGAATCCCCGGGATCGCGGGGGAGACGGCCAGCGCCGTCGCCACTGGCGGCGAAGGGGACAAGCTGGCCTGCGTGGGCGTGAACCTCAAGGACGACCGCTCCTCCGCGCTGATGGTGTTCAACGGCAGCCCTTATTTGGTGACGGCGGGCAGCGTGCTGCCGACGCACTACCAGGTGCTGGAGATCAAGAAGGACGGCGTCGTCGTCATCGAGCTGCGCGACGGCTCCTCGCTGTGGGTGCCGCTCAGCGCACCGCCCCCGCCGGAGAAGGGGGCGAGGCGCAAGCAGACCGCGCCCCAGCCGGCTGACGCTGGCGGACACGACCAGGGCGGCACGTAGCCCGTCCGGGCTGGCGGGCCCTGTGGATAGCCTGGGCATGGCTTGTTGATAACCGCCCGCCGGGACTTGACGGGACAGGCTGGGCCCAGTTGCAGACTGGATTGCCAGGCACAGCGGGTCCTTAGATCGGATCGGTTTGACTATTCCTTTGATATGGGCTATACTGGCCGCGCGCACGGTCAGAGGCTATTGGCCGGACTGTGAAACTGGGTCCGACGAGGGTGCTGAGGTGAATAGGGCTGGTCGTGTGCTGCTGGTTGCGGCTGTGCTGCTTGCGGGCTGTGTCTGCTTTTCCCTGGCTGACGATGCGGTGTCCCTGTCGGGCATATCTGCGTCGCGCCAGGGCGAGACCGCGGTGATTGAACTGCACACCACGGGTGCTCCGGGGTTCAGGATCGATCACTTCACGCTGGGCAACTGGCTGACGGTCTGGTCCCAGGGCTTCCTGGCGGGCAACGGGGTGACGGAGATACCCCTGAGCTTTGACAGACCGGAGCTCGCGGACATCGTCACCGCTGCCTCGCTGGTGAACGAGAACCGCCGCTCTGGCGTGCGGCTCTACCTGGGCCCGCGGGCGGACAAGCGCGGCGCGTTCCTGCTGCCGGACGGCGACGTCACGCGGGTGTACATCCCCGCGCTGGCGGAGCTGGCGGCTGCGGGGCCGGACGCCGCGGGAAGCGCCACGGCGGATGCCGCCCCAGCGGAGGCGCCAGCCGCCGCGGGCGATGCGGCGCCGGAAGCAGCCAGTAGTGATGCCACTCAAGCGCCGCCCGCCGAAGCCAGCAGTGATGCGGTTCAGGCGGCGCCTGAGCCTGCACCCGACGCCGAGGCTGGCTCCCAGCCGACGGAGGTGCTCTCCCCGGTTGCACCTTCGGCGGAGGACTTGGCGCAGGTGGCGGACGCCGTGCGGTCGGCAGTGGGGCGGGATAGCTCAGCCGAGGCGAAGGGGTCAACGGCGGCCGACAACACCATGAGCTTCTTTATCCCGCGGCATACGGATGGGCAGGCGGTGGTTCCCGCGAGCCAGAACAAGCCTCTCACCGCTGACGCGCAGGTGAGCTACCAGGTGGCGCCCGAACAGCAGGGGGGCGGCGGCGCGGGCCAGGCTCCGCCTGAGTCCACTGAGCCACCGCCGGCGACGACGCCTGAGGAGCTGAAGCAACAGGCCGAGCGGATGTCCGAGGGCGTGCAGAAAGGAGGCGCGAGCGCCGAAAAGCCGATGGCGCCCAGCGGGCTGCGCACTCCCGCGGGATCGTTCTACAGCCCGCGCCAGGCGCAGGCCGACGTGACCAGCGGGGCGCCGGAGACGGGTGCCGCGCCGGCATCCGGGAAGGACGCGCTGAGCGCGATCCGCATCAATCTCTTCGAGATCCTCGGCACGCCGCTGGATCAGGCGCTGACCTTGCTGGTCGCTCCGACGGACTACAACATCATCGTTGACTCCAGCGTTGGCGAGAACACCGTCTCGCTGTCGTTCAAGGAGGGGCGGACGGACTTGAAGAGCGCGCTTGATCTGCTGACGCGCACCTACGGCCTGGAGTACATCGTCCAGTCGGGCACGATCGTCGTGGCGGCGAAGGACAAGATCAACGGCCAGCTGGTCGACTTCCAGACGCGCGTGTTCGTGCTGAGCTATGCCGACCCGAAGAGCGTGAAGGACATCCTAGTGAACACGCAGCAGCTCAGCAAGGACCAGGTGGAGATCTACCAGGGCGAGCAGACTTATCCGGCGGTCAGCGACTCCACGCAGCTCTCGCAGGTGAGCGCCGGCGGCGGGGGCGGTGACGGAGGCGGTGGAGGTGGAGGCGGAGGAGGCCAGATCAAGCAGATTCAGACGAACCTGAGCAGCTCCCCGCGCAACGCGCTGCTCGTCAAGGCCGTGCCATCGCAGATGGAGCAGATCGCCCAGGTGATCGCCATCCTGGACCGCAAGCCCAAGCTGATCGAGCTCGAGGTGCGGGTTTGCGAGGCCCAGGAACGGGCGCTGAAGAACCTCGGGATTTCGGTGCAGTCGAACGAAACGGGCACTCCCACTGGCATCAACTCGACCTGGACGGAGCAGGCCAACGAGGCTAGCAAGTTCGAAGCCTTCAGCGTCGGCAGCTTCCAGCGCTCGCCGCTGGCGTTCTTGGCTACCCTGAACTCGCAGATTCAGGATCGCAGCGTGAGCGTGCTCGCCCAACCGACGCTTTCCACCGTGGAGGGCAAGCAGGCGATCTACTTCGCCGGCGAATCGGTGCCCTACATCTCGCGCGTGACGACGACCAACACCGGCACGCAGGTTGAAGTGTCGTTCCTCAACATCGGGGTCACGCTGAACTTTAAGCCGCGCCTTGACGCGGACGGCAAGCTGACGATCGACGTCAACCCGATCGTGAGCAGCCTGCTTGAATTCCGGCAAATCGGCCAGCTGATGGAAGCGCCGCGGACGAGCGAGCGGCAACTGGCCACCACCGTGCGCGTGGCCGACCAGGAGCCCTTCGTGCTTGCCGGGCTGATCAGCGAGGACGAGCGCAAGACGGTCACGAAGGTGCCGTTGCTGGGCGACATGCCGCTCGTGGGCAAGCTGTTCCGCAACACCAACCGCGACGGCCAAAGGACTGAGATTATCATCGTGGTCGTGCCTCACATACACGACTAGCACAAGCCTCAAGCCATAGCGTGAGCCGGAGCAGCACCGGGGCTGCTCCGGCGCTTTTTTTTTGGCAGCGCGGCTGTTGATTACCGGTAGGCGGCACTTTAGTGCCGCCGGGGAAGCGGCGGGGTTGAAACCCTGCCTACCGGGGTAACGTCGGCGGGGCTAAAGCCCGGCCTACCGAACCCAGGCGGGACGCATGTCTGCGGCCCCTACGTAAGCGCCGCGCGTGCGCGGCGCAATGCGGCTACAATACGCCCATGGCCAGCCTGAACCCGCATGATATCTACATGCTCGACGAGCTCTTCACCGACGAGGAGCGCCTGATCCACGACACGGTGCTCGCCTGGGTGAAGGAGCGCTACCTGCTGCTGATCGAGGATCACTACGAGGCGGGCACGTTCCCGCTGGAAGTAGTGCCGGAGCTGGCGGCGATGGGTGTCTTCGGCGCCACGCTGCCGGAGCAGTACGGCTGCGCGAACGTGTCTGCCACCGCCTATGGGCTGATCAACCAGGCGTTGGAGTACGGCGACAGCGGCCTGCGCAGCCTGGTGTCGGTGCAGAGCGGCCTGGTGATGCATCCCATTCACGCCTTTGGCACCGACGCGCAGCGCGAGCGCTGGCTGCCGAAGCTGGCGCGGGGCGAGGTGATCGGCTGCTTCGGGCTCACTGAGCCGGACCACGGCAGCGACCCCGGCGGGATGGTGACGCGCGCGATGCCCGCTGCGGGCGGGTACGTGCTGAACGGTGCTAAGGCGTGGATCACCAACGGCAGCATCGCCGACGTGGCGGTAGTGTGGGCGAAGGTGGGCCCGCCCTTGGATGACGGCGCGGCGGACGCGAAGACGATCCGCGGGTTCCTCGTCGAGCGCGGCATGACCGGATTCAGTGCGGCGGAGTACAAGCGCAAGCTGAGCCTGCGGGCGAGCGTGACGAGCGAGCTGTTCCTCAAGGACGTGTTCGTGCCCGAGGAGAACATGCTGAGTGGCGTGGAGGGGCTGCGCGGGCCCTTAAGCTGTCTTAACCAGGCGCGCTACGGCATCGCCTGGGGCGCGATGGGCGCTGCGATGTTCTGCTTCGAGGCGGCGCTGCGCTACAGCCTGGAGCGGCGCCAGTTCGGGGTGCCCATCGCCTCGTTCCAGCTCCAGCAGCAGAAGCTGAGCGAGATGGCGACGGCGATTGTGCGCGGGCGGCTTGTCTGCTGGCGGCTGGGGCAACTCAAGCAGGCGGGGCGCGCCACGCCGGCGCAGATCAGCCTGGCCAAGCGCGACAACGTGTATCAGGCGCGGCGGGTGGCGCGGATGGCGCGGGAGATGTTCGGCGCGATGGGGATCATGCTGGAGAGCCACGTGATGCGGCACAGCGCCAACCTGGAGAGCGTCTACACCTACGAGGGCACCCACGACGTGCACCACCTGATCCTGGGCGAGGCGCTGACGGGGATCGGGGCGTATGGCGGGTGAGGGCTTCCGGAGCCTGAGTTTGCATGCGCTTGGCGGCGCAGGGAGGCGCAGTTAGGAGATGGCGAAGGGCGCGCCACGGGGTGTAATGCGCGCTGATCTACATCCCGCTGGCTCCGCCCGCGGAGGGGGAAGCTCCGGCGGTGCCTGAGACGCAGAACTAGGCGGCTTAACCCGCAGGCTGCGCCATTACAGCATGTTCAGCTCGGCGTCGATGAGGCGCGCGGCGTCGTGCAGCGCTTGCTGTGACGTGGCGCGGTGAAGCAGCACGCGCTCGATGGCCTCGCCGATGAGCTCCTCGACCACGCTCCAGTCGGCGATGCGCGTCCCCCAGGGCGCGCGGCAGTGCGCGACTTCGTCGAGGAACACCTGCTCGCGCGGGTCCTTACGGGCGTAGTCCGCCGCCACACTGCGGTTGGCGCTGAGGGCCAGGCCGATCTCCGCGCGGCGGCGCTGCGCCTCCTCGCCGGTGAGGTACTTCGCCACCTGCTCCGCCAGCTCGGGGTGGCGCGTGTCCTTCGCCACCGCCCAGCCGCTCTCATAGATCACGCTGGCGCGCTCAGCGTCGCGGGGCAGCCCCACCACGCCGATGTCGGTGAGCCTGAGGCTGGTCGCGGACTCCTCGGCGGCGGCGCGAAAGCCGGGGATCGCCCAGTGGCCGGAGATGGTCATCCCCACCTTGCCGCTCATGAACGCCTGGCCGCCGAGGGCCTCGCGGGCCGTGGGGTCAGGCGCGACGCCGCTGTTCACGAGGCCGGTGATGAAGTCCACCGCAGTGACGCTCGCCGGGCTGTCGAGGAAGCCTGTCGCGCGCTTGCCGTCGGGGGAGAGCACGTCGCCACCCGCCTGCCAGAACCAGACGATGTTGTAGCCCATCCAGGTGTAGACGAGCGTGCCGTAGGTGTCGGTGCGGCCGTCGCCGTTAGAGTCGCGGGTGAGCGCGCGGGCGGTGGCGGCGAAGTCGTCCCACGTCCAGCCGTCCCTGGGGTAAGGCACGTGCAGCGTGTCGAACAGGCGGCGGTTGTAGTACACGACGAGCGGGGTGAAGTCCTTGGGCAGAGCGTAGACGGCCTGCGGCCCGCCTGGCGGCCTGCGCACCGCGATGTCCCACACCTGGGGGATGAACTGCTGCTCGTTGAACGTGGAGTCGCCTTCGAGGTACGGCTGCAGGTCGAGCAGCACGCCGCCTTCGAGGAAGCGCGGGATGAGCACGCTGTCGAGCAGCAGGACGTCGGGCGGCTTGTGCGCGGCGAACGCGGCGGCGAGCTTCTCGAGGTAGTTGTCGGGGATGCTCTCCAGGCTGATGCGGACGCCGGGATGCGCGCGCATGAAGGCGTCCACGTTCGCCTGCTCCACGCGCTGCTCCTCGACCCCCGCCCAGAACACGACGCGCACCGTCTGCCTGTCGGCCGTGGCGCCGTGGCAGGCTGGCAGCGCAGCAACGAGCAGTATGAGCAGCAGCACCGCGAAGCGCGCGAGTCTGGGCACTACAGGGACGCCTCCCAGGCGGCGGGCTGCTTGGCTCGGAACGCGAGCCTGCCGTCGAGGAACACGCGGTAGCCCTCGGCGCTCCCTCCGCGGCGGTTCACGCCGAGGCAGACATCGAGCTTGTGCCCGTGCACGGTGCAGTTGGTGAGCAGCAGACGCTGCAGGCCGAAGGGTAGCGGGTCGACGCGCAGCACCACCCGGCCGTCAGGCTCGGCTCGCAACTGCACGCCGGCGACGTACTTGAGGATGAGATCGGCGACCCAGGAGTGCATGTAGTCGTCGATGCCGCGATACTCGCAAGCTGTGCCGTCGATGGGGCTGTAATGCTCAAAGCAGTTTGGGCGGCGCAGGTCCTTCGGCCTACCCGCCGCGCCGTGCTGCTCGAAGTGCATCATCTCGATGAACCGCCGGAGGTAGACTACAAGAGCCGGGCGGTAGGTGGACGGGTCGAGCCCCGCCAATGCCCCGAGCACATCCGCAACGTGGCTGTTCACCATCGGCCAGACGCGGCCGTTCCACGGGCAGTTGGCGCGCTCGCCGCGCCAGCGCGGGTCGGCGGCGAAGTGCGGGTCGTCGGGAGGCACGGTGGGCGTAGGCCAGGGCGTGGCGAAGCGACCGCCGGGAAGGAGATGCCGCCCCAGCGCGGCGGCTTGGGCGGGCGTAGCCAAGTCGCTGAGCGCGGGGTAGAAGCCCACCGCCGTCCAGTACGGCGAGCGGCGTTTGCTCTGCACGCTATAGTCGAAGAAGAAGCCGCGCTCGCTGTCCCACATGATCTCGCGCACGGCGGCCTTGATCCGCTCCGCCAGCTCCGCGTACTCCCGCACGCCGCGTGTGTCTCCTAGCGCCCGCGCGCTGTCTTGCAGGTAGCGGGCCAGCGAGTAGACGTACGAGGTTACGTCGACGCCCTTCAGCTTGAGCTTGTGCTCCCAGCCGTAGAGGTCGGCGCGGTTGTCGGCGTGGAAGTAGCGGCTGGTGAACTCCTGGCCGGTCTCGAACTGGTCGCGCAGGTCGAAGAGGTCCAGGCCCTCGCTGTCGCGCTCACGCGTGTAGAACGCCAGCAGGCGCTTGAGCGGAGCGTGGATCTCGCGGCGGAAGCTCTCATCGGGATGCGCGAGCAGCAGCTCATCGACGGCGCCGCCCACGTCGGTGTGGTAGAAGCCGTCATCGTTGACGTGGCCTACGTAGATGTGTCCCGGGAAGTGGCCCGCCTTTGTTTGGTGCGCGATGTGGTTGCGCAGGCAGCCCTGAGCGAGGGAGGGGTCGGCGAGCCATTTGCACTCGCGGAGGTGGCACATCAGGCTGTAGGTGATCACGCCGCGGAAGTAGGCGATGCCCTCGGTGACTGCAGGAGCGACATAGTTGCCGCCAGGTGGGACGGCGTTGAGCCTGAGCCCGTACCAGCGGTACCAGTAGTAGCGGGTGAGCATCTCGTCGTCGCACTCGAAGTGCGGTACGAGGCTGAGGAACTCGCGCCAGGCTTTCTGCGGATCCGGCGTCGGCGCTTCCTGATGCACGCCCGCGCCAGGCACAGGCCGCGAGCCGCTCTTCGGATCGCGCACCGTTACGGCCAGCTTGAGCGCGAACGGCTTGGGCTGGGTCTTGCCGCGCGGGATCATCTCGCAGCGCCAGTGCATCCCGGCAAATACCACGCTGCCCAGCACGTTCTCGCCGTGCACCTCGCCGCTTAAGCGGCCACGCTTCAGGCTGTCCCATAGCGGCGTGAACGCCAGGCGCGGGCCGAGATGAGCGCTGTGGCTGGGAGTGACCTCCACGCTTGTCGGTGGCCGGTTCGCGGTCATCGACACGTGCAGTTCGAGCGGTGCAGCGCCGCGGCTGTGGGCGCGGCTGGCCACGGCTTGCTTATAGCTGAGCGCGGAGCCGTCCCAGGCGAAGTCGCGGTGCGCCTCGGCGCGCTCGCCGCCAGTGCGCTGCCGCACTGTCCAGGCCACGACGTGCACCACGCAGCGCGGCGTGCCCTGCTGCGGCTCGACCGCGACATCGCAGTGCAGCGTGCCGTCCGGGCCGACGCGGCGCGTCTCGTTCAGCCACAGCCGCTGGCCGACCTGTTGCTTGTAGCCCACGCCGTCGCGCCGGACGAGGTAGTGGCGGGTCTCGATGCGGTCGGGGAACCAGCGCCAGTGGCTCAGGTGCGGTTCGAGCTCGATCAGCGCGCCGTCCAGCTCCAGCGCCACGCTCACGCAGAGCAGGCGCGGCAAGGCGAGGTCGCCGAAGTGGCACTCGTCCCAGAAGCCCGGCGTGCGCAGGTGCTGGGGGAACGGCGGCGCGTAGATGAGCATCCCGCCGCTGCCGAGGTACCACTTGTCCTCGCGCTCAAGTAGGGTAAGCGGATCAACTAGCGGCATGTCACGATTATCTCCCACTGCTCGCGCGGGCTCGTCGCGTCTCTAGGAGTCCAGCGCGAGCCGTCGGCGCTCTCCCAGGCCTCGCCATGCGCGGTGACCCTTGCCGCCTCGCCAAGGCCCGCGGTGATGACCATTGGCGCAGTCGCCTCGGCGAATGCGGCGGTGATGACCACTCGCTTGCCGCGGCGTTCGAGGGCCAGTGAGCTCAGGCTCCCGGGCAGGTTGCTCACGGCGAGGCGGCTCATGCCGGTGGGCAGGGCTGGCGCAAGCGTTCGTCCGTCGAGGCCCGCCCCGGCGAAGCGGTGGATGATCAGGTGGTTGATCATCGCCTGCCAGGAGTAGTCCGGGCAGCCCATGCCCGTGCCCGTCTCGGGGTCGTACATCTCGTGGCTGTAGGGCTGGGAGTCGCGGATGATCAGCGCGCGCGTGCGCTCCCACAGCTTGAACGCGGCGGCGTACTGCCCCGCGTTGAGCAGGCCGACGATGGTGAAGAAGTTCACCTGCAACCACACCGGGCCGTTCCATCCCCAGCCGTGGGGCGCATAGGCCGGGTCGCAGCGCGCGAGCGTGGGGATGGGGTTGGGGGCAGCGAACACGCGCTCGTCGGCCAGGGCGTTCAGGCACCACTTCACCGTCTCGGCGCTCTGCTCGACGAGAAGCGCGAACAATCCGCTCGGCGCGATCTGCCGGCGGCGCCTGCCGTTCTGCTCGCCGTCGCCCTTCGCCGCGAAGTCGTAGTGCCAGCGGTCGCGCTTGTCCCAGTACGTGCGCAGCGCGGCGCGGGTCAGGGCGATGCGCCGCTCAAGCTCGGCCTCCCACGGCGCGCCGCCAGCCATGCGTGCCAGTCGCAGCAGCGCCTCGCGGTGCATCAGGGCGTGCACCTGCACGTCGAAGGGCTTGGCTGGCACGGGATAGTGGCGCGTCGCGTTGTCCCAGCCGCTCTCGTCGCCGTGCCAGAGGATGAACCGGCCCTTCGAGTCCGTGCGACGCCGCCACAGCCACTCCTCGTAGGCCCAGAGCGGCGCCGCCACCTCAGCCGCGAACGCCTTGTCCCCTCGCAGCTCGCAGAAGTCCGCCGCCGCCACGCCGATCAGCGGCGTTTGGGTTTTCTCGTTCACGACGAGTTTCGCCTGCCGGCCGCCCTGCGAGTAGCTCAGCTCGGCCTCGAAGGGGTGCTGGCGCTCCTTGTAGGCGGCCAGCTTGGGCGGGACGTAGCTCGCGTAGCCGCCCTTGCCACCGGGCGGCGAGTAGCCTGGCACCTCGTCGTGGAAGCACATCCGGTACTGGCTGCCGCTGCATACCGGCAGGAAGCCGTTGGGGAACTGCATCGCCAGCACGGCGCGGATGCTGTCCTTGGCCACCTGCGCGTCCCTGAGCCACATCTCGCCGAGCACGTGGAAGTAGCCGTCCCAGATCCACGGCCCCCAGTAGAGATACTTGCTCGGCGCGGTGAAGGGGTGCTTGACGTGCGCGCCGGAGGCGGTGCGGTTGGCGGCGAGGATGTACCACACGTAGTACCAGTAGCGCATCAGCTCGCGGTCGCTGCAGTCGAGCTGCGGCACGTCATACTGCAAGTGCTCCTGCCACTCGTCTGGCGCGGTGCCATCGTAGGCGCCGGCCAGCTTGCCGCCCTCGTCGTCGGTCTGGTACTGCGTGGCGATGGACATCAGCGCCATCTCTCCGGGCTCGAGGTGCAGGCGCACCGCGAAGTAGTACAGCGGGTGGCGGTGGGCGAAAGTGAGCAATGGATCCTCGATCTTCCGCTCAGGCTCATCCTGCGGCGGGCGGGCGCTGGGGCCCGCCCCTACGGGTTGCGGCAGGCGGCCGCCGACCTGGCCGAGTCGCATGCGCAGGCAGGCCAGGCAGCCATGGTCGTGCCACAGCGCGTGCAGGTCGCCCTCGTCCTGGCCGAAGCCGTAAGCGCTGAGCTTATGGCTCAGGGTCACCGTCTGGATCGAGTTCAGCGCCGGCAGGCCGCTGTGCGGGTGCGGCTGGACAACACGCACGCGCCGCAGGTGCGGCTCGATGGTGCAGGTGACCTGCGGCTCACTCAGCCCGCGCTGGTAGTCGAAGAACTCCCATTGCAGAGCCTGGCCGTGGAAGAACAGCACCCAGTCGCGTGGGCGGGCGGCGGTGCTCTTCAGCTTGAGCAGGCAGCGCAGGCCGGCCTTGAGCGCCGTGCGCCGCTCCTCCAGGGCGAGCCCGGGCGCCGTGTAGTGCGCGGTGGCCAGGTTCGGCTCCCACTTCGTGCTGCGCGTCGTGAGCGCCACCGGGTGGTGCGTGTCCTTCGCGTCGAACAGCGTGAGCACGGCGACGGCGGGGCGGTAGGATGAGAAAAGGCTGCCCACGCGGTTCCAGAAGATCGCAGAGCGCAGCCCCGGCCCCGGCCCGAAGCCCAGCGCGATGCCGCACGGCGCGGTGAGCGTGGTCTTCGTGGGGTTGCAGATCAGTGCGTAGGGATCAACCTTGCGCGGCATGGCGATGATTCTAACCGGGGCCGGCTCCGGCCGCTTCCGCGTAGCCCCGCGAGCCTACGATCCCAGGCCGTGCCTACTTGCGTTGAGCACCGTATAGCCGATCAGCTCACCCTTCTCGTCGTAGCGGGCGAGCACATCGCGCTCGATCTCGTCGCTGGTCTCGGCCACGTTAGGCAGGCGGAAGCTCAGGTACAGCACGTCGCCTTCGGCGTCGTAGCTGACCCAAAATGAGCCGGCATGGGCCCTCCGCAATGCCGGGAGCAGCTTGAGCACGTCTTCGACTAGAGGTACGGCCATACCTGTCTCCTCTCCAGATAATACCGCGCCCGGCGGGTGCTGATAGCGATAGTGAAGGCCCCAGCTGTTGGGAAGCGATCGCGTGAGGTGCGCTACCGGGTCTGGCCGACTGGCATCTTGGTGCTAGCGTCGACGAGACAACCTGCCAGTTGCGCTGGGGACAGGTTCTTCGCTCCTCGCAGGTCCGCCCCTCGGAAATCCACACCCTTCATGTCAGCGTTTTCGAAGTCGACCTCCCCCTTCAGCTCTACGCTTCGGAAACTCGCACCGCCAAGGGAACATTCACAGAACTCCGCCCTATCAACAATGGCCTCGTCAAACACGGCCTTCGCCATGCTGCACTTGGTGAAGTAGCTCCATTCGATCACGCATCCCCTCAGTATGGATCCGTCAAACTCGCAGTCCTCGTAGTCAGACTTGAAGAACCCGCTGTTCGACAGATCAGCATCACTGAAGTTGCAGTAGGTGTAGTTGGATCGGTAGAAGTGCACGTAGCGCATCGTGGTCCTGCGGAAGTTACAGCCCTCAAACTCCGTTGATTCCATCTTGCTGAAACCCAGGTCGTCGTTGTTGAATGCTGCCCATGAGATCTGAAGCTGCGAGAAAACCAGACCCTTGAGATCTGTGAATTGAAGCTGGATCGGTGTCGGTCCATACGAGGCACCAGCGTAGTTCTCGATGTCGTACGAGGTAATTCTGCCCAGGGCATTAAAGGCGGCCTGCGTGTCCGGACTGACGAGCCAAGGCTGATAGTCCCAGAAGCTGGGACGGAGCCTAGGGCCAGTATACCAACCTGAGTATCGGTTGAATTTGTCATCCTCGAACGCGCTCAGGGGTATGCTCGCGTCATCTGTCCTCTCAGGGCGAGACTTGCTTGTTCGAATGAACGAGGACAGGATCTCCATCACAGCACGTGCCTGATCTGAGGATTGGTTCGCATAGTCTCCCAGAATGTAAATCCCACCGATTCGAATCGGCTCCTCTGAGCTTCCGAGTTGGCTGGTTGCCGTTGCCATCGTGTCGATGTTGTGGATGCGGTTCTCTTCTGCTCTGACATCGAGAGATGCCTGAGCCTGAGCTCGGGCGAGGCCGAACTGCTGGGCAGCGAAGTAGAGCCCGCCAAGCACGGTCAAGCCAGTGAGCATCTGGATGCGAATCCCCACTGACTTGAGGTAGAGGTCTACCTTCTGATGAGCGTCAGGGCTACCGTTGAAGGCGGAGAGACTCGCCTTGGCTGCCACGTTGAGGAGCCAGGTGATCCAGACGAGTACGGCAACTACAAGAAGCACACCGCCGATGAGAAGTGAGGAGCGCGTGTAGTGCAGAGCCAGGGAGTTCCAAAGGAGCATTGAGGCGGTAACGACAGCAGCTAGGGCGAACCCCAGCACAACGCCTGCTGGCAGTAGAATTCCTCTCAGAGCGCGCATTGGCACCCCCTGGTTTCCGGCCGCGGTGTCTCGGCCAGGCCGAGGCACCAAGTGGTACGGTGGAGTGTATCACCCCTTCATTCCCGTGAGCACGATGCCGCGGGTGAAGTAGCGCTGGGTGAAGATGAACAGCAGGATGATCGGCAGTTGGATCAGCATCGAGGCGGCCATCTGCAGCGGCCAGTTCACCGTGTACTGCGTCTTGAACACCGACAGGCCCACCTCCAGCGTGCGCATGCTCAGGCTGTTGGTCATCAGCAGGGGCCAGAGGAAGTCAGTCCACGCGCCCATGAAGGTGAACACGCCCAGCACCAGCAGCACCGGCTTGGCCAGCGGCAGCGCGACGTGCCAGAACACCTGCCACTCGTTGGCACCCTCGAGGCGCGCGGCGTTCTCCAGGTCGGCGGGCAGGTTGAGGAAGTACTGGCGCGCCAGGAAGATGCCGTAGGCGCCGACGAGCCCCGGCACGGTGAGCCCGAGGTAGGTGTCGATCCAGCCGAGGCGCGCCATCAGCACGAACACCGGGATCATCGTCACCTGGCCGGGGATCATCATGCTGGCGAGGAACAGCCAGAACAGCAGGTCGCGCCCGCGGAACTCAAGCCGGGCGAAGGCGTAGCCCGCCATCGCGGACATCAACAGGTTGCCCGTCGTGATCACGGAGGCGACGAGCAGCGTGTTTCCGAAGAAGCGGAAGAACGGCGCGGCTTCGAGCACCTTGCGGTAGTTCTCCCAGTGCCAGACGTTGGGCCAGAAGTCCGGCGGGAAGGTATAGACCTCCTCGGGCAGCCGCACGCTGGTGACGAGCATCCACCAGAACGGCAGGACCATCAGCAGCGCACCCGCGATGAGCAGGGCGTAGGTCGCCCCCGCCGCCAGCGAGCGCAGGGCGCGCATCGGGCCGCGGGAGAAGGCCTGGCGACTGGCGGGGATGGCCCCGGGGCTTGCGCTCACGCGCTTTGCTCCGGCTCATCGTCCTCGCTGTAGCCGTAGTGCTTCAGCGCGCACGGCGGGCAGAGCGAGTGCGACATCTTCACTTCTGCGCGCTGCTGCATGAACTCCTCCAGCGGCACCCACTTGTCCCCCACGCGGATGCTCTTGCAGAACGAGCACACCTGGAGGAAGCCCTCGAGGTAGTGAATCTGCTTGAAGAACACGCGCGTGACGGCGACGATGAACCCGAGGAGCAGCAGGACCCACACGGTCGGCAGCAGCGGGCGCTGCCAGTTGAAGGGCATCTTGGGTGCGCCGAGCATCGACGCCAGGCCCAGGTACTCGCTCCACCAGATGAAGAGGATCACCAGCTCGAAGGCAATCACTTCAAGGAGGATCACGTGCCGCCGGACGGCCTTGAAGTCCATGTCGATCATCCCGGCGAACAACAGGCGGTACAGCCGCCGCAGAAAGGGGCGGATGCGCCGCTCACTGAGGCGTGGGCTCTGGTCGTGCAAGTCATGGCCTCCCGTAATGTTGAGGGGCGGACGGGTAACAGGGCCTTTGGACAGGAGGGCGCGCCGGATTCCGTCTGCGCCGGAGCAATACTAGCACGCCAATCGGCGCCAGTCCGGCCTTCCGACCGCCGGCCGTGCTCACCGTGGCGCGTGTGCGTGATTGGCGCGCCGCTGCGCCTCCAGGCAGGAGGGGCACAGCGAGTGGGAGATCTTGAGGTCGGCGCGGTGCTCCAGGTAACGCTCCAACGGCACCCACCCATTGTCTGCCCGCACGCTCTTACATGAGGCGCAGACCAGCAGGAACCCCTCCAGATAGCGGATGCGAGCCAGCAGCGAGCGGATGCCCAGGAGTACGACGACGGCCAGCGCAGCTATGAGCACGACCTCCACGCTGAACTCGAGCCACATCCCCTCCCTGAGTTCCATGGCGAGCCGATGAGCACTCGTGGCAGGGGCCAGGCCCAGGTCTGACTGGCGGCTGTAGTACACCGGAGCCAACAGATCATTCGCCCAGATTAGGATGATGGCGCCAGCAAAGCCGCTAATGACGAGCGTCAGTATGCGCCGGGAGATCGTCGAGAAGTTCACCGCTACGCCTCCTTCGTGCGATTCACTGACGCGGTTGGAGGGGCCAAACGTTCACGCCGCCGCGGCGCAGGGCTCAGTGGGCGAGCTGGGCGACCTCGCGGCGCAGCAGTCTCACTTGCAGCAGCGTAACCGAGAGAATCACGCCGAACAGCACCAGCGCCTGGGCGCTGGCGTAGCCGAGGTGGAAGCGCTCGAAGGCGCTGCGGTAGATGTGGTAGACCACGACGTCCGTGCTGCGCAGCGGCCCGCCCTGGGTCATGGTGTACACGGCGGTGAACACCTGGAAGCTGCCGATCACGCCGGTGACGGCCAGGAACACGGTAGTCGGCTTGAGCAGCGGCACGGTCACGTGCCAGAAGCGCTGCCAGGCGTTGGCGCCTTCGACGGCGCACGCCTCGTAGAGGTCCGCGGGAATCGCGCTTAAGCCCGCGAGGTAAATCACCATGCTGTAGCCAAGCCCCTTCCAGACGGACATCAGCATCAGCGCGGGCAGGGCGGTGCGCGGGTCGCCGAGCCAGTTGGGGCCCCGGATGCCGATCAGGCTGAGCCCGTAGTTCAGCAGTCCGAACTCGGGGTGGTAGACCCAGGAGAAGACCATCGCCACGGCGACGGTGCTGGTCACGACGGGCAGGAAGTAGAGCGTGCGGAACATCCCCCGCCCGCGGATCGGCTGGGCCAGCAGGGCGGCCAGCGCCAGGGCGAGGATCAGGCTCACCGGCACGGTGCCCACGGTGTACAGCGCGCTGTTGAGCAGGGCGTGGAAGAACGCAGGGTCCTGGGTGAGGAGGCGGAAGTTCCCCAGCCCAATGTAGGAGCGCACCTCGCCAAGCAGCGGCCACTTGAAAAGCGACATGTAGACGACGAACGTAATGGGCCAGAGGGCGAAGACGCCAAGGTGGACGAGCGCCGGTGCAACCAGCGCCCAACCTGCGATGCTCTGCCCGCGAAGCCGCATCGCGCCATTGTAGGACACGCGCTGCGGTGTGTGCGATCGCAAAGGCAGAGCGCGTGGTGCGCCCCAGGGGATGCGCTCAAGGAGCGGGGGTGGGCCTAAGCCTCAGTCCGGTAAGCCTAGAACTTCCTGTCCCAGAACCGGATCTTGTAGTCCGCGCCGCCGGTGATCAGCTGGTCCGCGTGCAGGAGGAAGTCGCGCACGCCCAGGACATGGGCCTGCATTTCGCCGGCAAGCTCGCCCTCGCGGTTCCAAAGCTTGATCTTGCCGTCCTCGCCGCCGGTGATCAGCAAGCTGTCATCGTCGTTGAACCCGACATGGGTCACGGTGCCGGCGTGGGCGCGGATCTTCTTCGCCAGGCTGCCGGTCGCGGCGTCCCAGATGCGCACCTCGCCGTTGGTCCCGCCGGTGGCCAGGCAGGCCTCAAGGTGGTTGAGCGCCAGGCAGCGCACCTCCCCCCGTTCATAGGCGGGGATTGAGCTCTCCAACGTGCCGCCCAGCGCGCTGAACACTTTGACAAAGCCGTCGGCGCCGGCCGTGAACACATAGGTCCCCGCGGCATTCAGGACCAGGTCGTTCACTCCGTTGTAGTGGGCGTAGCACTCGACTGTCTTGGCGTAGTTCTCTTCAATGCTCCACACCCGCAGGTAGCCGTCGTCCCCGCCGCTGTAGATGTACAGGCTGTCTGGGCTGACGGCCACGCAGTTGGCCGCGCCCTGGTGCGCGGGAATGGCGACTAGGAGATCCGCAGTCAGCGCGTCCCAGACCTTGACGTAGCCATCGTCGCCGGCGGTCGCGATGAAGGTCCCGTCGGGGCTGACCGCCAGGTCGTTAATCGCCACCTGGCAAGCGGGTACGTCCAGCACCAGCTTGTGCGTGGCCACGTCCCACAGCTTCACCCGCCCGTCCTTGCCGGCGCTGAACAGCACCGTACCGTCAGGCGCCATGCCCAGCGAAGTGACCGCAGCGGAGTGCGCGTCGATGGTGGTGGCCAGGTCGGCCGGAGCAACGGCGGCTCCGCATACGCCGCACAGAACCAGCGAAATTAGTGCACCTACGATGGTCGTCCGCATCATCGAGGACCCTCCGTCAGTTTCTTCCCCGGATGTGAAATACGGCTCGCTCCGGCTGATAACAGCTAGATACCTTATCATCTTCCGCGCGATTTGGCTACAGCCGCCCGCCCTGCCGTCGCACCGCGCCTGGCCTGCGCCAGGCTTGGCCGCGCCGCCTGGAGTGCAGGGCTTGCCGACTGGCGGGTGAATTCGTGCTAGGATAGCAGCCATGAGAACGAATGCCTTGCTGCTCAGGGGTGCGCGCCTGGCGGCCCGGCTGCTCGCCACTGGCTTGGGTGTGATGCTGCTGGGGATGCTCACGGGAGCCCGCCGGGCGACCGGTTTCGGCGAGGATGACGTGCTGACCTTCGGCATGAGCCTGGCGGATGCCGAGAAGGTTGTGGGCAAGAGCGGCAAGAGCAAGGACTGGGTAATCGTGTACCGCATCGACACGACCCAGACCTGCGACATGGCTTGCGTCTATCAGAAGACGACCTACTACCGTCTCGGCTTCTACCAAGGGACCTGCTACTCGGTGGAGAAGCGCGCCGAGGTGCCCGCGGACAGCGTGGAAGGCATCTTCGCCCATTTCAAGGAGCTCCACGGCGATACTCCGGAGAACGCCCACAGCGCTGACGGCAGCCTGATGTATGCCAGGTGGGCACTCAAGACGCGCGATGTAGCGCTCACGGCGCAACGGCGCGATGACGGGTCCTACGTCATGACCTACGAGGAGGTCGATCCCGTCAAGCGCGGGGATGCCCTGCATGCCCAGGAGAGCGAGCTGCAAAACACGCCCATGGAGGTCGACCCGATCACGGGCAAGCCGCGTCCATCCACCCACAGCCAGGATCAGCAGTCGGGTGGAGACAACAGCGGGGGAGATGACAAGAAGGCCAAGGAGCCGAAGAAGGGCGGCGGCGATGAAAAGGGCAGCGGGGATGACAAGGGGAGTGGCGGCGACAAGGACAACAACGACGACTCCGGTGACGGGCACGAGCCTATCCCTTGAGCCGCAGCGAGGCTGAGCCTGCGCGCCGCGGGGAGGCATGTCACGCCTGCGCTGGAAGGGCTCGCGGGAACTAGAATGGCGAGCCGCCGAAGGGCAGGGCGCTGATGCCGAACAAGTCCAGTAGGATGTCGCTCCGCACTGAATCCGATGGGAAGAGGCCGCGCGGGTCGTACTTGTAGACAGTCTGGCCGCCCTGGACATAGGAGTACCGCCCGACGTCCAGCTCGCCGGGATACTGCGGCAGCGCGTTGAGGTAGAGGTTCACGTAGAACTGGTGCAGCTCGCTCTGCCAGCCGCCCTCGATCGTCGTGCAGCAGCTTACCTTGCGCACCACGATCTGCTTGACGAAGTTGCGCACGAATTCAGTGGACAGAGCCGGCGGGGGGTCCGTGCCGTCGACATAGTTCCCGGACACCTCGCTCGACCACCCGCGGTCGTAGCGCTTGTACCAGCGCATGTCGAGGCGCGTCGTGCGGAAGTGGCGCTCGATGTCCGTGTCCAGGGAGAATCGCAGCTGCCAGTTGTAGAAGCCGAGCGGGTCGACGTAGGGTGAGCGTATGTAACCGGCCAGCCCGGCGCTCGGGCCGAGCTTGAAGCGCTTCAGCTTCTTTGTCTGACCTGTGACGTTGTTGATCGCGTAGTTCAGCGTGAAGTTCTGGGTGAGGCCAAAGGTGCGGTTGGGGTCCCACTCGAAAGTGGAAGAGATCGACTGCAGCGTGTCTCGGTCGAGGGCGTACCCTCCACTGAGCTGCCAGCGCCAGGAGCGGCGGTTGGTGAAGGTGAACTTGTAGTTGGCGTACTGGCTGTAGCTCTGTCTGTCTGTCGGCACGGGAGGCGCCCGCACGCCCTGGTGGAAGTTCAGGTTCCAGCCGCTGTCGAAGCGGAACCAGCCGTAGGTGTCGTAGGAGTAGGTCAGGCCGCTGCGGATGGCGTACTGGGCATTGCCGTCGTCATACCAGTACTGGTCGAAGGAGGCGTTGGTGCTCAGGTTGCTTGAGTGGCTGAAACGAAGCTGGTCGCTCCCACCGGCATGCACGCGCGCGCGGAAGATGCTTTCCGGGGTGCGCCGCTGCCCGGTGACCAGGTTGCCCAGCTCAACGTGGAAGTCGTTGAAGTACGCGCCGTCGTTGAACAGGTTGCGCGGCAGCGTAACCTCCAGGCTGGGCAGATCCTTGTTGATGGTTACTTTGTTGTCCGTCGTGTTGCGGTCGCGGTCGAAGTCAATGCCGTTCTCGCGGTAGGTGAGCTTCGCGCCGTAGCCCTCGGCCCTGGTCTTCGTCGCGCCGGTGTAGTTGAGCTGCATCTGGAAGTTGCCTTCCTGGTCCGCCGGCAGCCGTTGCTTGTTTGTTCCGCCCTTGTTCGCCGAGTACGCATCCGTCAGCCCGAACTTCAGCTCCTTGGTAAGGTCACGGTTGAAGCTGAAGTTGCCGGACGTGGTGGTGGATTGCTGCAGGGGCTCGCGCGTGCCGTCCGGCTTCAGATAGCCGCCCTGGGTGTTGATGTTCTGGTTGCCAGCGAGGGCGGCTTGGGTCTTGTTGCGCTGGAAGTTGAGGTTGAAAGTGCTCTGCCAGGTGTTGGTGCGAGTGCCCTGCCCGGCAATGGTGATGTTGGGGACGAAGATGTTCGTACGATTGATCTTCAAGAAGGAACCCGTCATCTCACGGCTGAAGTTGAGCTCCTGGTCGAGGGTGAACTTGAAGTTCTTGCCGGCGTTCGCGCTCTTGCGCCCAAACACACTTGTCGCGACAGCCTCCGGCCAGTCTTGCTGGTAGAAGGCGGTGAGCGTTGTCACCCCCATGCCAGGAACCAGGATATCCTGGCGCACGCCCAGCCCGGGGCCGAGCTTCTGCACCAGGTCGAGCTTGACCACGCCCTTCAGCGGCTGCGCGACGTTTTCGGCCCAGCGCGTCCAGTAGGTGTAGGCGAACTTGGCGAAGAACCCCTGGAACTGGTCATAGCCGTAGTTCTGCTGGATCTCGCTCTGCGGCTGCTCGTAGGTGCGCTGGCGCGGCAGCGGGAAGGCGAGCAGCGGGACATAGCCGACCTTGTGCTCCCGTGCGTAGAAGTACACGTCGTGGAGCACGATGGAGGTGTTGCGCTTGTACACCGCCTTGTGGGCGCTGAGGTGGGCCTCCTTCGGGCTTCCGCAGAAGGGCGAGCAGGTTGTCACCTCGCAGGCCTGCATCGTCAGGCGGTCCAGCGTGCCGTAGGCGCGGCTGGCGGAGAAGTAGAGCGTGCCGGACAGGCGCGGGCCGCCGGTGTTGCCCTCGACGTTGAGCATCTCCACCGACTTGGTGTCGTAGTTCAGGTACAGTTCGTCGCAGTAGAGAATGTCATCCTGCTGCTGCACCGCGACGTAGCCCTTGGCATAGGCGGTGGCCGCGCTGTCGTTGATCTCAATCAGGTCGGCCCACACGGCGACGTCGGAGAAGATGATCTCCGCGTTGCCGGTGAAGGTGAGAATCCGCTGGCGGCGGTCGAATTGGAAGGCATCCGCGGCTTTGAAAGTGACGATGCCCGATGGAAGCGGAATCTTGATCCCCTCGGCAGGCCGCGACTCGAGCTGGAGGTTGAGGCTCTTCAGCGACTCCTCGATGTTGCGTGCTGCGCGCTCCTGGTCGGTCTCGGTCACGTCCGGTGCGGGCAGGGGGCGCTCCTTAAGGTAGCCGCGCTCCGGCTGGGTGTAAGTCTCCGCAGGCGGAGGCGCCGGCCACTGATCCAACGATGGCACGGATAGCGCCATCTCCGGGGGCGTGTAGCCCGCAGTGCTCCCCGCCACCTCTGCAGGCGCGGGCAGGCCGAAGGGAGGCGGGGGAGGCTCAGCCACGCCTTCCCCATTTGTCTGCAACCCGCTGTTCTCGGCTAGGTTGCCGGCGCCGGCGCCGGCCGGCCTGCCCTCCGCGGCATTCGCCGCCTGCCCTGGCGCTGGAGGAGGCGGGAGCGGCTCGCCCGGTGGTTGGGCCGAAGCCGGAGCCCCTGGCCCGGGTGATGTGGCGCCGCCCGTCCCACCTTGTGCGGGAGAGCCACCTTCGGCGACGTTGCCGGCGGCGGCCGGCTCCCCAACGGCGCCCTCAGACTTCGGCCCGCCTGCACCGGCGCCCTGCGCCTTCTCGTCGCTTGTACCGCCGCCGTCCTCGGCCTTGCCGTCCGGCGCGGGCTCGGTGGTGGATTCCGCGACGTTCGGCGGGGCGGTCTTCTCTGCTTCCTGGTCCCGCTTCGCCCCGGCGGTCTCGTCCTTGCTGGACGACTGCTTCGAGGCGGAGCCGGGAGCCGTGTCCTTCGCCTTGTCGCTCGATTGGCGCTTGGCGGGTGTCTTAGGAGGCGGGCTCTCGGCGGCGTTCTGTGCCAGCCCCACCAGCGGCAGCAGCGCGCATAGAACCACGGCCAGGGCCAAGCCGCGCACGCCAGCTACCGGCAATGGACGCCCCAAGTTTGCTCCGCCTTCCTCTGCCGCCTGCGCACGTAAACTCCATGACGTGCCCGCTTGCCCCGGGGTTCTAAGTGCGAGTGCGCGCGCGGACGGAGACACGATTATCGCATAGTGAGCCAGGAGGCGGGGGCGGGCGGCAGCAGCCTGCGCTAGACGCCGACGTGTTCGTCGCTGTCGAAGGGCAGCCCTTTCTTATCGAGCTCCTTGCGCCGGCGCTCTTCGCTCGACAGCTTGCGGTCGAGCTCGGGGTTGTCGTGGCGCAGCAACTGCTGGCGCTCCAGCGGGTCAAGCACCGCCAGCGGGTTGCGGCCGTAGAACTCGATGTGGCCGCACTTGAGGCACATGTAAGTATCCACCGGCGTGGCGCGGTCGTACTTCACCTGCATCCAGCCGTAGCTCGTGACGAAGTGCGGCTCGCGGGTGACGCCGAAGTTCGCCACCGAAGAGAAATCCCCGCGCACGCAGTCCCCGCCGCAGACCGAGCAGACCTTCGGGTCGGCCTTCTCGTAGGGCTGCTCGACCTCAATCGGCACGGCTGTTCTCTTCTTTGCCACTTCGGCGGATCCCTTAAATACTATCATAGCGGTGTCTCGCGTGACGCGCTGCCAGCCGTGCTGGAGCGCCCCGCCGCCATGGCAGGCTTCGCTAGTTTCTTTGACCAGCGTGCGGGGGGTCTTGTTGCGCTAGCTCCCCGGGTATACCTTGACTGGATATAATTGATGGTTGGAGATGTGGGACCAACTCGTAGAGATTGAGCGGCGCTTTGGCGAGCTCGAGCTGGAGATGGCCAAGCCGGAGGTCGCCGCCGACCCGGCGCGCCTCGCTAGCCTCTCGCGCGACTACGCGGAGCTCGAGGACGTGGTGCGCCCCTACCGCGAGGCGCTGAAGCTCAAGCAGCGCCTGGAGCAGAGCAAGGAGGAGCTGCGCAGCGCGGATGACGAGGAGCTGCGGGGGCTCCTGCGGCAGGACATCGAGGAGCTGACGGAGGAGCTGGCGCGTCTGGAGGCCCAACTCAAGGCGCTGGTTGCACCCAAGGACCCCGACGACCGCAAGAACTGCATCGTCGAGATCCGCGCCGGGGCGGGCGGCGAGGAAGCGGCGCTGTTCGCCTCCGAGCTGCTCACGATGTACACGTCCTTCGCCCAGCACCGGGGCTGGGAGGCCGGGCTGGTGGACCTCCAGGAGACGGGCCTGGGCGGGGTGAAGGAAGCCGTGCTGGAGGTGCGCGGACAGGGAGCCTACGGCTGGCTGCGCTTCGAGAGCGGCGTGCACCGCGTCCAGCGCGTGCCCGTCACCGAGAGCAGCGGGCGCATCCATACCAGCACTGCGACGGTGGCCGTCCTGCCGGAAGTGGAGGGCGTGGAGGTGGAGGTCAAGGAATCGGACCTGCGCATCGACACGTATCGGTCGAGCAGCGCGGGCGGGCAGCACGTGAACAAGACCAGCTCGGCGATCCGCATCACGCATGCGCCCACCGGCCTGGTGGTGACGTGCCAGGACGAGCGGTCACAGTTGCAGAACAAGGAGAAGGCGCTGCGCGTGCTCAAGGCCAAGCTCTACCGCATGGAACAGGAAAGGCAGGTGGGAGAGGTCACCGAGCAGCGGCGCAGCCAGGTGGGGTCGGGCGATCGCTCGGAGAAGATCCGCACCTACAACTTCCCCGACAGCCGCATCACCGACCACCGCATCGGGATGAAGGTGCATAACCTGGAGCGGTTTCTCGGCGGAGAGATCGAGGCGATGATCGAGGCGCTGCGCGCGCACGACGAAGGAGAACGGCTATCCAAGTTGCACAGCTCTACGAATCACTGAAGCGCCGGCTGGCCATGGTGCCCAGCGTCGCCGACGAGGCGGCGGAGGCGAACCAGATCCTGCGCCATCGCCTGGGGCTCTCGCCGGAGGCCCGGTTTGCCTACGGCCGGGGCACGGTCGGGCCGTGCGCCCTGGCCGCCGTGGAGGAGGCCATCGCGGTGCGCGAGAGCGGCCTGCCTCTCGCGTATGCGCTAGGGCGCGCGGACTTCGCGGGATCCACCTTTGTCGTCACGCGCGACGTGCTGATTCCGCGCCCGGAGACGGAGTGGCTCGTGCAGCGCTTCGACGAATGGTACCGCGAGCGTGGCCGCCCCGTGCTGTCCGTGCTCGACCTGGGTTGCGGCTGCGGCTGCATCGGCCTGACGGTTACCGCCCAGCATCCGCGAGTCACCGTCACCCTTGCCGACGTGAGCGAGCCGGCGCTGGCCGTGGCGCAGGCGAACGCGCGGCGCCTGGGGGTCGAGGAGCGCTGCACGTTCCGCAGCGGCGACTGGTTTTCCTGGGCCAAGCGGCGCGAGCGCTTCGACGCCATCCTCTGCAATCCGCCGTACATCACGCGGCGCGACGACCCGCTGCTCGAAGAAGCGGTGAAACAGCACGAGCCATCACTGGCGCTGTTCCTGGAGGACGACCCGTTCGAGTTCTTCTTCCGCCTGGGGCGCAAGGCGGTGAGCCATCTCGTCACCGGCGGGCTGTTCGCCGTCGAGGTAGGCTACGACACGGCTTGGCCCGCGCGCTGCGCCTTCGAGAAGATTAACGCGCTCAACCGCGGAAAGGAGATCCACGACTTCGCCGGAATCGAGCGCGTCATCTGGGGCATCCGGCGCTAGGCCACCCGGGGGATGACGCAGTGACCACGCGCGCACCACAACTGCTCTGGCTGGAGGACGACCGCGCTCTCGCCGTGGCGGAGGCGGCAGGGGGCCTCGCGTCCGGCGGAGTCGTGGTGTTCCCGACTGACACCGTCTACGGCTTGCTTGGACTCTCCACCTCGGCGGAGGCGTACCGCGAGACGTACCGCATCAAGGGACGCGCCGGGCAAAGGCCGCTGCAGCTCCTGGTTGCGGCCATGAGCACCTTCGCCGCGCAGGTGCAACTCATGCTTGCGCCGCATGGGTTGCTGGGAGACGAGTTCCGCGCTGGCAGGCTCACAGTGGTCGTCGGCGAGCACGCGCTGCCCGGCTTGCCTCGCCAGGTTGGCGAACTTCAGCCGGGCCCGGTTGGCGTGCGCTGTCCAGCGCATCCCGAGCTGCAGCAGGTGCTCACCACGGTCGGAGCTGATCTGCCGCTTTGGGCGACGAGCGCCAACGCCAGTGAGAGCGCGCCCTGCACCGATGCCGCAGCCGTGCAGTCCTGGTTGGCTGCCGCCGTGGTAAGGCCTTCGCTCACCGTGCTCTCGCGCCAGCCCACAGCGAGCGTCCCCAGCCGCGTGGTGCGGCTGGAGAACCGCTCAGTCGCCTATCTGCGCTGAGCGCGGGAACATGCTGCCGGTATGCCAGGAAGCCGTCTGGTGGCTGGCGCAGCTGCCCCGGCAGCTTGCTGCTAAGCGCGAGACGTCCGCGGAAAAGAGGACCGCCCCCGGAGGGGCGGTCCAAGTGTACGAACACGCTCTAGCGTTAGACGCTATGGCCCGTTCGGGTTCGTGCCGACACAGTCGAGGTTGTTCGGCGAGGTCCACTCATAGCCTCCAGTCGTCGGGTCGTCGAGGTGCACGTAGTAGCTGTGGGTGGGGATAAGAATGCCCGGCATGCCCGGAACCGTCGAATCCCAATCCCAGTACTCGCCTGTGCCTCCAGGCCCGTTGTCAATCAGGTTGAAGTGATGGATCGTGATGTAGTTCTTCTGAGTGTCGACGCCGGCGATCGAGACCAAGCACTTCATGATCGCGGTACCCGACACGCCGTCGGTGTCCTCGAGAACGATCATCACGTTGTCATTGGTCGGCGGATCCCAGGGATCCGTGTCGTTCCAATACTCGTTCCAGTCCCAATTGGGGCCGCCGCCGAACTTAATCCACATCACGTCCGGAGTGTTGAGGACCATCGTGTCGCCGTTGACCGTCCAGTTGGTGTACGACTCGGAGCCGATGGTTAGGTTCTCGCGATTCCAGGCGTTGACGCCCCAGTTCACGCCTACTACCTGGGGCGGAGTGACGTCCACGGGCGAAACGATGAACCAGCCGAAGCCGCAGACTGAGGTATCGGGGTTGAAGAACCGGAAGGCGTAGTACTTCTCCGGATCTCCAACGCTGCCCGGCGGCGTGATAATCGCGACGTTCAGCGCGATGCGGCCCTTCGAGCGCTCGAAGACGCCGATGCCCGCCACAGTGTCGGTGCGGTCGACCGGATAGTCGCCCGGGTTTGGCGCGGCTGGGCCCGCGTACTCCTTGATCGCTACAACCGGCCAGGCTTCAAAGCCCGACACACTGATCGGGAACTCGTCGCCGTTCGTCTTCAGGGTATCGGCATAGCCGATCGAGTCGATCGGATCACATGTGCCGCTAAGCGGGTCAATGTTGAGCCGGCCGTCGCGGCGGACAACCGGATCGGGGTAGTAAACCTCCATGTAGTCGTTGCTCGGGCCAAGGTCGTGCGGGGTGGTGATCAGCCCTGTCGGCGGCGGCGGCGTCGCCGTGGCAAGCATCGCCGTCGGCACGTTGATCGTTGTCCAAACCGTCGCGTTGTTGTAGCGGAACACGTAGTACGCGCCAAGCTGCAGGCTGCCGCCTGGTACGCCTATCTGGAAGACCCAGTTCAGCGCGACCAGCTCGATGTGGAACTCGCCGGGGTTCGGGGTCTTGGTGTTCGTCCAGGTGAACGGGATGACCTCCGCCACCGTGCCCTCGTTGCCGCCGCTGGTGTTGATGCGCAGCAGCTCGAGGTCCGTCGTGCTCAGGTCGGCAGGCACACCACCGCTACCCCAGTCGAAGTCCACAAACACTGCGCTGCTCACCACCGTTGTCAGTTCCGTGACTGGGTTGCCGCCAACAGGTGCGTCTGTGTACTCGTTGATCAGCACGGCCACGGGATCGGAGGTGACGTCGAAGGTCATATTGTTGTAGGCGGTCGCGGCGGGCACGGTGACATCCAGCTCAAGCAGTGGATCGATGCCAGCCACGTCGCCGGTCGGCAACGCCAGTGACACCCTGCCCTCGGCTGTGGCGCCGGTCGCCTCCGGATCGTTGTCCGGGAAGACAGTGACTGCGCCAGGATCGCCCAATGCCGGGATTCCGCCAGTCTTGAAGGCCCAATCGCCGGTGCTGCGCGAGCCGGCGTTGAAGTCGCCTGCGTTCCAGGCTACGCCGCCGTTGGCGAACGACCAGGCGATCAAACCACGCGCGCCGTCGAGCGCGGCGTCATAGTCCGCCTGGGTCATGCCCTCGGCGGTCGGGAAGGTCGTGGCCGGAGTGAACTGGACGGCGCCGCCGCCGAAGGGCGTGTATGCCCCGTAAATGCCGTCCAGCGTGAATGTGACCGTGGCGTTCGAGGCGACGCTGCCGCTCGAGTCACCGCCGGTCCTGCCGCTGAAGATGTCGCCTGTGCCGCCGCCGCCAGTCGCGCCGGCAGCCTTGATCTCGAAATCGGTAACCTGGATCTTGTCGTTCTGCGTCGGGGGTGTCACGTTGACGTCCACGAACGCTTTCGCGCCGTCGTTTGGAGGCGAGGCGTTGTCCTCGCCGAAGACGGTGATCCGCACGTTGCCGTCGGCATTAGCGTCCTTGCCACCGAGCGTCGCGAAGTCGGCGCCGGTGAAGGTGACCGACCAGCTCCTGAAGGCGGTCGACAGGTCGCCCGCTGTGCCGGGGTCCGGCGGGATCGGGAGGGTCCCGGCCGTCCATAGGATTGGGCTACCGAAGGTGGAGACGTTCGTCGCAGCGGCGTCGTTATCGCCGATCTCGACGATGTACTGCGTGCAGGTCTCATTGAAGTGCTGCGCGATGCGCGGCAGGTCGCCGAGGGTGACCGTGCCGTTGGTGTCGTAGTCGCCCTTCAGTGCAGACCACACGATCGTGCCGGTCTGCCAGCTCTTGCCGAACTGCACCGCGATCGGGGTGATGTCAGCCAGGTTTACCTGGCCGTCCTGGGAGCCGTCGCCGGTGTCCCACGTAGTCCAGCCGGCATACCACGTGGCCGTGGCGGTGGAGCTTCCGTCGGAGGTACCGATGAAGTTCCCTACCCCGCCCACGATGGCGCCGACGCCCGCTATGGGCCAGGGCGCGATGCTCGCCGTACGCGTGGCGGTCGACGGACCGTCAGCGAAGTACACGGTGGCGAAATCGCCCTTCAGCCTCAAGGGGCGATAGTCGCCAATGCACGCTTCGCCGACGCCGGCAATGCCGGCCACCTTGTCGAGCACGGCAAGGCTGATAACTTGGCTGCTGTTGCCGAGGAGACCGTGGAACTCCGCCCTGTCCGGATGGACAGCCTTGGCGTCGTACCGCAGCTCCATAGTGACGGCGTTGGTGAACGAAGCGTCGTTGACGCCGATCACCAGCGCGTGTTCGCCACCGGTTTCATCGAGGCGCAGGTTGAGCGTGGAGTTGAGACTCGAGCTCAAGTAGCCCTGCGCGTCGTGCCGGATGACTTCGAATCCGCCTAGCTTTACACCCGTAACCTGGTGTCTGCCCGCCTGCGTGGGATCGAGGGACGTAACGTTCATCGTCCCGCACGCAGCAAGGGAAATGACCAGGAGCAGTGCCAGCCAGCCGGTGAATCGCAAGCTTAACCTCATGGCAATCTCTCCTTTCTCCTAGTTACCTCAAGCATAAGGTCTTGACCTGGTTAATCCGCCACTCGCCTGGCCTGCGGCAGGTGGCTCCCGGAATAAGTACGCAGCCTCTATTTAGGATCAAGCCCGGGCCAGAGAGGGTCTGCACAACCCTCTCCGGTCCGGGCCTGGTTCCTTACCTGTGTAAACGTCCTGCACTAACTCACGGTGATCTCGTTGCCGATCGTGATGCCTGCTCCGAGCAAACCGGTCTCGTCTGCCTGATAGTGGCCCCAGAAGTACTCAACGCTGGCGTTGTCGCTGTAGTACGTACGCTTCACGACTGACAGCTCCTGGAAGCCCAAGGTGTACGTTCCGGCCGCACCGAACTTGAGGCCGAAGTTGCACAGCACCCCGCTAGCAGTCGTGCTCTCCGTGCCGTCAAGCGGCGTCACGTTGAGGTCGAGACGCACGCGGCCGCCGGTGATGTCCGTAGCGCGGTTGACCAAGTCGTCGGGGGCGGGGATGAAGCTCGTCGTGCCCAGGGTAGCCCAGATGCCGTCCGGGGCCTCCGGGGGCCCAGGCCATGCCGAGCCTCCCACCGCGCCGACGTTGAGGCTTCCCGGCACGTAGTAGCCGCCGGCCGTCGGGTCGAAGCGGTCAATGGTGGCCACCACCTGCACCGCGCCCTGGAAGGTCACGCCCACGCCGTTCATGTACTTGAAGGCGTGCGCAGGAACACCCGTCAGAATGACGATGGTGTCTTCCTCATCCACCGCTACGGCGCCCTTGGTCGGGACGGCGTAGATCGTGTCCGCATCCGGCACGACCGGCGCGATGTCGATCGTCGCCGACGTCCAGCTCGGCAGCGGGGTGTTAATCCCGTCATCCGCCGTCAGGGTCACCGTACCGGAGCCTCCCGCGACGAGGTCAGCCGACACGCTGAACACATACGGCGCGGTGGTGTCGCTCGGCGGGCTGACCGTGATCGTGCCCGTCGCCGTGGAGGCCACGGTAACCGGGTCGCCGTCAGCGTCAGCCACCGTCGCCGTGATCGTCTTAGTAGCAGCATCATAAGTGCCGGTGATCGTCGGCGGCTGGTTGAGCGTCGGGCCAACCGTGTAGTCGCCCTGGGTGGTGGCGGATGACCCGAGCGAGTCGCCCACCGTCGCCGTGTAGTGGCCCGGCGCATCAGCGGTGAGACTCGGGTTAACCATCGTATACGTATGCGTGTACGATGTTCCGCCGAGGCCGGATGCACTCCACGTAGTCGGATCCGCCTGCGCGCCCAAGTTGAGGGTGACTGAGAACGGCCCAGTACCCCCGACCCATGACACTGTCCAGTCGGCACTCGCCCCACCATTCATAGTCGCGGGATGTGATACCGACGCCGTTAACCTGACCGGAAACTGGTTATGCCCGATGTTCAGGGTGTCGCAGCTGACCGCCAGGATGAGCAGCCCAACGGCCAACATAACGAAAAGTCTCTTCACAACATTCCTCCTTAACCAACAGGTTGGAACACGAGATTGAGTGGGGCGATTATATCCCATGGCACACCCAAACGCAACAATCAACCGGTGCCCGGCCTGCACAACCGGGTCCTAGCATCACCTCCGGTGCAAGTACTTCAGCCTCTGCCCAATTATACCTGCTAGATTGTCAAGTGCCAACTCGCCAGGCGAATCGGCTACCCCTTGCCCAGGAAGAGCACGGCGGCACGGCGCAGCTCCGCCAGGTGCGCCCGCACGTAGGCTGGGTCCAGCCGCTGCTGCACCTGCTCCAGGTCCGTGCGCGGCGGGCCTACCTCGCCCCAGCCGGCGCTGTCGGTGCGGTACTGGTAGGGGAAGTACGCGGCGCTTCCCGCGCGCCAGTGCCTATGCCGGCCCTCGCTGTACCAGGGCAGGGGCACGAAAAGCTGGAACCCGCCGTGGACGGGGCTCCGGTTGGTGTCATAGGCGAAGAAGGTGAGCGTGGTGGGGCCGAAGTAGCGCGTGCTCTCCAGCCTGAGCCCACGGTCCCCGGCGAGGAACTGGCCGCCCAGCACTGAAACCTGCAAATCGTTGCAGGCGTCGTACCAGCCCGCCTCCGCCAACGCGGCGCTTTCGGCCACCTGGCCTCCCGTGTAGCCGTTACGGCGCGACAGGCTGTAGCGGCCTCCCAGGCGGAAGCGCTCGCCGTCCAGGTAGCGCCGCACCTCGCCCGTGCCGCCGTAGCGCGTGTTCCCATAGAACCCGCCGGTGATCTGCACGAAGGTGCGCGGGTCAAAGGCGCCGGAATACGAGGCGTAGGCGTCCTGCATGACTGGCTTGGTCTTCTCGCCCTCGACCTCGATGTCATTCATCAGAGGCAAGTCCTGGCGCGCCTGCACTTTCAGCCCCCTGCCAAGGTAAGCCTCCTCCGCCAGCCCGAATCCGTTCTTCGTCTGAAAGGTCGGCTCCCCGCGGCGCGTGATCTCGAAGGCGTTGGCCGGGCGCAGCATGGCCTGCCCGCCGCCAACCTTGCGGTTCGCCTCGCCGGCGAAGGTCGTGCCCGGCGGATACCCTCCCGTGCAGTACGGCGCCACGTGGAAGCACGACGCATCGGCGGCGGGATCCGCAAGGAACGCGCGCAGGCCGTCCACGTCCACCTGCACGCTGAGCTGGGGCACGTCGTCAATCTTCGGCGTGAGCACCAGCGTAGCTACGTCCGCGCCGGCCCGCTGGGCGCAGAGCGTGGCCGCCACGCCCATTGCGTCCATCTGCGCGAGGAACCGCCGGCTCTCATACTCCACGAAGAGCGTGCCATCGCCCGCGCCGACAACGACGTTCTCGAAGCTCTCCTCCGCCAGCGCGTCGCGCACGGCGCAAACCTGGCTTTGCGCGTCGGGATACTCCTCCGCGCACCTCGGGATGTCCACGCCGTCGCACACGCCCGCACAGCCCCGGGGGTCGAGGGGCACGCTGTAGCTGCCGCTGAACGCACCGTGGCCATTCGACATGCCGGCCTTCAGCGTCAGGCCCTTCAGCGGGCGCGCCTCCAGCCCGTAGCCGAGCTTCGCCGTGTCGTACTCGCCCAGGACGCTCAGCCAGGGCACCGGCGCATAGCGCGCTCCGCCGAACACGCCGGAGAACCGGTCGGTACCCGCGCCAGCGCTCAGGCTCAGGTTGGGCACGCCGCTGTAAGTGGCGACGCCGTAGTACGCCTGGTTGTTTATCGACTGCCCGCCCAGGTCTAGCGTGCCGATGGCGAATGACCAGTCCTCGTCGTGGTAAAGCTGGTACTTCAGCGAGACCGAGCGATCCATGTAGTTGGTGGCGCCCTGGGTGTCCGGCAGCCCGGGGTAGTCCGCGAACCGGGCCGCGACCTCCAGTCCGGGCAGATAACCCACGGTCACGGTGTAGGTGCGCGCGATGGCGTTGTTCGTCCTGTCCTTTGCCCGCCGCAGGTAGCGCCCCATGGCGAACACCGCCGAGCCCTCGCTCACGACTTCCGCCGTCGGCACGTCGATCAGTCCGCTCACGCCCTCGACGTTGACCTGCGCGGCAGCAGCGGGACGCCAAGCGACCGAGCAGCCCACCGCGCATGCTGCCAGGACCCAGCGTATGGACCTGGCTGCCCCGTCCATCCAGCCCGGCTCTGCTTGGCGCGCCATGCCCGTGCCGCTAGGCCGCCGGCGGCGTGGCAGAAGTGCTGATGATCGCGAACTGCCCGAAGTTATACGTCGTGAAGCTCACCATCCCATCGGTTGACACGGTGACCGTCTCCAAGCGGTGCCAGTAGCCGGACGCGGCGTCCACGGCGGATGCCTGCCTGCCGGTCAGCCCTCCGACGAACTCGTAGAGGCTGAAGATCTTGCCCACCGTGGGCCCGCCTGCGGCGGCCACCGGGACGTTCACGGTGACTGCGCTGGAGAACGTCGCGTCCAGCGGCAAGAGCGAGAGGCCGCCCACCTTGTAGAACTTGTACTCGCGGGCGACGGGATCGGGATACACGTCGGCGGCCATCGTCTCGACTGCTTCCATCGACAGCGGGCGGAGGGTGACGACGATGAAGTCCGGCTTGCCGTCACCCGTCGTGTCGTTGTTGTCCGCATCGGTGGTAATCGTCGTGTTGTTCTGCAGCGTCACCGATGGGAGCGCGGCTGTGGCTGGAATGTCACCGCCCGTGGCCAGCACTCCAGCCGTCAGCGCGAGTGAGCCGCTGTCCTTCTGAAGAATCGTGGGCAGGAAGTTCATCCCCTGGGGATGGTCGAACCAGTTGCCCGATGTGCATCCGCACAGCCAGCTTGCCAATAGCAGGGCCGTCAAGCCGCCCCATGTTCTGCGCATATTCCTTCCTCCGCGCTTTCCGCCAGGTCCTTTGCCTCGGCCATTCTAGGTTGCCTCTGGCGGCGAGTCAAGCTCACGTCAATAGCAGCCCCCACCTCAAACCCCGGTCGATGAGGTGGAAATCCTCGGCGCCATAAGTCTGGAGAATCCCGGCGATGATCGCCATCCCGGCGTAGATCACGTCAGCCCTGGCCGGGTCAATGTTCGGCAGCGCGCGCACGCCTTCAAGCGGCAGCGCGCCTACTTTCTCGCACAGGTGCGACAGCTCGCCCGCGCTGACTACCGCTCCGTGCGGATCCCCGCGCGGCTCGCCGCGCTCCCCTCGGAGTAACCACACCACTGTCGTGGCAGTGCCGCCCAGGCCTGCCACGACAGGCCGACCCTCGGCGGCTTTGCCTAGCACCGCGCCCTGCTCGCCCGCCGCGGTCTCGCCCAGGATGCGCAGGACCGCCTCCTCCGTCCTGCGCGCTGCATCGGCGGACACAGGCTGGGTCACCTGCGCCAGCTCGGTGAGCACCCGCGCTCCCAGCGGCATGGAGCACGCCTCGACTGCCTGTCCGTTGCGGAACCAGGTGAGCTCAGTGCTGCCGCCGCCGACGTCGAAGAACACCGCGTCCCGGCCCAATCCGGCGAGCTCGCGGAGCGCTACGGCCCGGGCCAGCCTCGCCTCCTCATCCGTGCTGAGCACCGCCACAACCAGGCCGAACTCCGCCCGCGCCCGGCCCAGGAATTCATCGCGGTTCACCGCGTCGCGCAGCGCAGCCGTCCCCGCCGCGCGAATCCCCATCGCCCCGAGAGCTCGCGCTCGCACTACGAAGGTGCGCAGCGCCGCCATTGTCTCCTCGATTCCCGCCTCGCTGAGCCTGCCGCTGCGTGCAACGCCTCGCCCCAAGCCGGTGACCACCGCCTCGTCAGCGAGCACCTTGAAGCCGCCTACCTGATCGAGCTCCAGCACGAGGAGCTTCACCGAGTTCGTGCCGATGTCCAGCGACGCCCGGACGCTCATCGCACCACTTCTCCCCTGGCGGCCGCCCCCACCGCCCGGCTGAGCTGCCCGCGGAAGTCGTCGCGTTCAAGCTCATCCCAGAACACCAGCAGCTCGCCGTACAGCCGCGCCCGGCGCTCCACGACGTCGCCGAGCATCATCAGCAGCCCCTGCACCGGCCCGCCGGCCAGCTCTTCGCGCAGTGTGTCCGCCTCGGCCTTGAGCAGCAAGTCGGCGCCCAGGAATTGCCCGAGCGTCTTGCGGCGTGCGTCGCAATCGGCGAAGGCGTCCTTCAGCTGCGCGCGCAGGTAGTCCACCCACACGTCGCAATCGTGCAGCTCGCCCAGGAAGTCCTGCAGCCGCTTGAAGCGCTTGAGCATTCCCTCCAGCCGCGCGTCGAAGCACCCTCCGAAGAACTCGAAGCAGTAGCGCAGGCGCTTGGCCGCGATGCGCATGTTGTGCAGCTCGCGCACGCGCTCGGGGAACGGCATGTGCTCCGCCCAGCTCCACAGCTCGGCGATGCGCGTGCCGAGAATCGCCGGAAGCGCGGCGCGCACGCCGGTGCGGGGATGCAGTCCGGTGATCTCCTTCGCCTTAGCCATGCGGCACCGTCGTAAGCCACAGGTCGATGGGCCAGCTCGAGAAGTAGTGGGTGAACGCCACGGGGAACCCGGACTCCTCCATCTTCGTCAGCACGCGTTCGAGCCTCGGCTGCTCCAGTGCCCGCCGCTCGCGGTTGCGCTCCAGCAGCCACCTGTACGCCGCCGCGCGCTCGCCAGCGGCATCCTTAAGCAGCTCCTCGAAGTACACGATGAGCACGTCGAGATCGCGGGCGGCGCCGAAGGCGGTGGCGAACCGCTCGAGGTAGCGCTCGAAGCGGCCCACCTCGGGCATGACCCACAGTGGCCGGAGAGTCTGCAGCGCCGTGCGCGTGCGCCGCGCGGCGACGCGGATCTCGTGCACCGCCTCCATCTCGACGTTCTCCCACACCGCCTGCCGCTGGCGCAACACCTCGCGGAAGTGGAAGAGCACGACGTGCTGCGCGGCCACGCCGAGGTCCCACCCGGGGTTAAGCGGCTGGTCGACAATAGGCGGGAACTCGACTTCTGCAAAGACCGGCATCGCCAAGACGGCCATCATCTCAATTCTACATTGGCCACCGCCGCGCTCGCCCACGTTTTCCCAGTAGGGCGGACCGCCGTGTCCGCCTTCCTTATCGCAGTAGGGGCGGGGCACCGTTCCCGCCCGGGGGTTTTCCTAGCGGCCATGACGATCCCGCGGTATAACCTAGGTGCGTACGGGACATTCTACCGGGCTAAGGAGGAAGCCATGTGCTCTCGGGAAGTAGGGCGTGCATCCCTCGTTTTCTGCGCCCTCATCACCGCGCTCGTGCTGGCAAGCGCGTGCGGCGGAAACACGCAGGCACCGACGCCTGCGCTCCAAGTTCCAGGAGGTCGGGCCTCTGTGCCTGACACGTTTTCAGTAGGTCGGGCCGCCGTGCCCGCCAACCTTACCCAGACGCTATCGCAGCTCGACGCCATGCCCTGCCCGAAAGGCGTGTCGGCGGAGACGTGGGCGGAGCTGACAGGCGCGCTGGGCGCTGCGCTGCGCGCGA